>FTJN01003201.1_pt6 | contig 35956 bp, 30 predicted proteins | sample 1658361 | NCBI WGS metagenome assembly FTJN01 (sample SAMEA3914819, study PRJEB12502) | metagenome | biome: forest; material: soil | place: Canada | collected 2010-06-26 | depth 0.3 m
CCTCCCCCAGCGGGGGAGGATCGAGGACCCCGACCACGAAGTCGACCTCGTCCTCGGCCAGGGCGGCGCGCAGCCGATCGTGGAAGTCCTGGTCTCGGGCGGCAAGGTCCCCTGGGCCGGCCACACGGCCGAGCACGCGATGGCCGAGATTTACGAGATCATCAAAGGCGCCAAGACCGCCCTGGTCTTCGTCAACACGCGCTTCCAGGCCGAGTTCGCCTTCCAGGAGCTCTGGAAGCTGAACGACGACGGCCTGGCCATCGCCCTGCACCACGGCAGCCTGGCGGCCGAGCAGCGGCGCAAGGTCGAGGCCGCCATGGCGCGCGGCGAGATCCGGGCCGTGGTCTGCACCTCGACCCTGGACATGGGCATCGACTGGGGCGACGTCGACCTGGTGATCCAGCTGGCCGCCCCCAAGGGCGCCTCGCGGATGGTCCAGCGCATCGGCCGCGCCAACCACCGCCTGGACGAGCCGTCGCGCGCCATCCTGGCCCCCGCCAACCGCTTTGAGTTCCTCGAGTGCCGCGCCGCCGCCGACGCCATCCTCGGCGGCCACCTGGACGGCGAACCGGCCCGCACCGGCACCCTGGACACCCTGGCCCAGCACATCATGGGCTGCGCGTGCTCCGAGCCCTTCGCCCTGACCGACCTCTATGACGAGATCCGCACGGCAGGACCCTATGCCGACCTGACGTGGGAGGACTTCGAGACCGTCGTCGATTTCGTCTCGACCGGCGGCTACGCCCTGCGCACCTACGACAAGTTCCGCCGCATCGTGCCGGGCCAGGACGGCCTGTGGCGCGCCCGCAACGCCCAGGCGGTGCTGCAGCACCGGATGAATGTCGGCACCATCGTCACCGCCGCCACGGTCAATGTACGGATCGGTGGCGGCAAGCGGCCGATGGGCGGGCGCAAGGTCGGCGAGGCCGAGGAGGGCTTCTTCGAACAGATGAAGCCCGGCGACACCTTCATCTTCGCGGGCCAGGTCTGGCGGTTCAACAGTTTGGTCGGCACCGACGCCTTCGTCAGCCCCGCCCCGGACAAGGATCCGATGATGCCCAGCTGGGGCGGGTCGAAGTTCCCGCTCTCGACCTATCTGGCCAGCCGCGTGCGGGCGATGATGCACGACGAGGCCGAGTGGGCCGCCCTGCCCCCGGACGTCCAGGAATGGCTGGGCTACCAGAAGATCCGCTCGCTCATCCCCGAGCAGGACGAGATGCTGCTGGAGACCTATCCGCACGGCAAACGCTTCCACCTGGTCTGCTACCCGTTCGAGGGCCGCATCGCCCACACCACCCTGGCCATGCTGCTGACCCGGCGGCTGGACCGGCTGGGCATCGGCCCGCTGGGCTTCGTGGCCAACGACTACGCGGTCAATATCTGGTCGCTGAAGCCGATGGACGAGTTGGATTTCGACGCGCTGTTCGACCAGGACATGCTGGGCGACGATTTGGAAGACTGGCTGAACGAGAGCTTCCTGATGAAGCGCGCCTTCAAGGCCTGCGCCCTGATCTCCGGCCTGATCGAGCGTCGTCATCCGGGCCAGGAGAAGTCGGGCCGGCAGGTGACCTTCTCGACCGACCTGATCTATGACGTGCTGCGTCGCCACCAACCCGATCATCTGCTGCTGCGTTGCGCGCGGGCCGACGCGGCCACCGGCTCGCTGGACGTGGCGCGGCTGGGCGACCTGCTGGCGCGGATCCGCGGCGGCAGCATTCGTCATGCGGCCCTGGACCGCGTGTCGCCGTTCGCCGTGCCGATCATGCTGGAGATCGGCCGCGAGCGCGCCCCGGGCGACGCGGCCGGCGAGATGATCCTGGCCGAGGCCGAGGAAGACTTGATTGCCGAAGCGATGTCGTAAGCCCCGATCGCGGAGCGATCACACTAGGAAATGTATGAGTAGCCGATGACTAGCCTGGCCTTTCAGATCAACGATTGCGGCGGCTTGCGGATCGAGATCGCGGGCACGCCCGCCCTGCTGCGCCACTCCGGCGCCCTATGGTTGGAGACCGAGCGCGCCCTGGTGGTCGCCGACCTGCATTTCGAGAAGGGCAGCAGCTACGCCGCGCGCTTTGGTCAGATGCTGCCGCCCTACGACACCCGCGAGACCCTGGACCGGCTGGAGCGCGAACTAACGGCCCTGAGCCCCGCGACCCTGATCTTCCTGGGCGACAGCTTCCACGACGGCGCGGGCGAGGATCGCCTGCCCGCCGACGACCACGCTCGCATCACCGCCCTCGCTATCGGCCGGACGCTGGTCTGGGCCGTGGGCAACCACGACGCCGATGGTCCCCGCGCCCTGCCCGGCGAGGTGATCGACGAGGCGGCGTTCGCGGGCCTGGTGTTCCGCCACGAGCCCTTGCCCGGCGCCCAGCCCGGCGAGGTGGCCGGCCACCTGCATCCGGCCGCCAAGGTGACCAGCGGCCGGGGCACGATCCGCCGACGCTGTTTCGTCACCGACGGCACGCGCCTGGTCCTGCCCGCCTTCGGGGCCTTCACCGGGGGACTGAACATCATGGACCCCGCCTTCGCCCCGCTGTTCGGCGGCCCGCCCCTGGCGGCGGCCCTGGGCCCCCGACGCGTGCACGCGGTGGGCTGGAAGTCGCTGCGGCCGGACTAGACGGATCACCCCGCGCCGCCGGGCGTTTGAACCCCGGGACGTTGAAGGAGAACCGTCATGCGACCGATCCTGATCGGCGCCGTGGCCTTGTCGGTAACATCGCTCTTGAGCGCGCCGATGACGGCGCTGGCCGGCGAAGCGCCGGTGAAGACCGTGGCGAAACTGGACGCCAAGGACCCGAAATACGACACCGAGGCCTGTCGGGCCGTGCGCGCCAAGGCGATCGACTACGAGGAGCCCGGCCTGCTCAAGAAGGCGGTTGGCATGGGCGGCAACGCCGTCGTGCCGTTCGCCGGCACGGTGGCCTCGGCGGCGCTGGGCATGCGGCAGAACGGCAAGGAAGACAAGCTGAGCAAGCAGGTCGCCGTCGCCTGCGTGTCCGATCCGCTGAACGAGGAAACCCCGCTGATCAACGCGCCGGCCGCCGAGCGAAAGATCGTGGTGTCGACGCCACCGCCGGTCATCGCGGCGGAACCGGCCGTGACAGAGGTCGCGGCCCCGAACGTCGCCTCGTCCGAGAGCGTGGCGACCACTCAGTAGGATTTAGAGGTGCAGGGCTTGCTCGAGGGCGAAGGCCAGCGAAATGGCGGCGCCCGAGGTCAGCAGGGTGCGCAGGCGCGGACGCCAGGCAGGGCCTTCGTGATTGGTCACGTCCCACAGCCATTGCAGGATGAAGACCAGCAGGAAGCCCGAAAGCTGCCAGGCCGGCTCGAACTTCAGACCGCCGAGCAGCAAGCCGAAACCGGCCAGGGGAAACAGCAGCGACAGGCCCAGGGTGATCCAGCGCGGGCTGCTGCGCTCGATCTCCAGACCGCAGCGCACGCCGCCCAGGTAGGACATCATGGCGCTCGAATAGGCCAGCAGGCTGATCAGCGCGACCTGGCGCATGTCGATCGGGCCATAGCAGAACAAGGCCGAGCAGATAACGAACGGCGCCAGCGTGGCGAGGCCGCAAACCCATACGGCCGGTGGCACCGGCACACGGTCGTGCGTGTGGTCGGCCGCTGCTGCTTCAAACGCCATCTCTACTCCCTTCGGACGCGGGCTCCGACCGCGCGTCCTATCCCCCCCGGAAGGGACCGACTATTACCGACGTGAGGCCTTAGGTCCACGGATGATCTTTGACCACAGGACACGACTTTGAGATGTGGATTCAGACGCAAAAACGCCATAACAACCACTTTGGATTGCAGGAACGTCTACACCCTCGACCAGACGGTCGTTAGCGCGCGAAAGCCGACAGGCGGCTGAGGGTTTCGCCGTCCAGCGAACCCGAGATCGAGAGGCTTTGGTCGCGCTGGTAGGCGGCGATCGCCATTCGCAGGGCCGGCGACGAAACGCCGTCCTGGGGGCCTTGGTAATAGCCCAGCTTGGACAGGGCGCGCTGGGCGGTGGCCAGGCCGGCGCTGGGCGCGGCCGCCGAAGACCCCAGGGAAGCGGTCTGGACCGGCGCGGCGGAGGCCTGCGAACGGAAGCCCGTGGCCGAGCGTTCGGCGATCCGCTGGCCCTCGGGGGTCAACTGGCCGCGCAACGCCGTGGCGCGGGCCCGGGCCGTCGCGTCGCCGTTGCGGGCGGCGATCAGGTACCACTTGTAGGCCTCGGCGACGTTCTGATCGACGCCGCGGCCGAATTCATAGAGCTGGGCCAGGTTGAACTGGCTGTCGACCAGGTTCAGGTCGGCGGCGCGGCGGAACCAGCTGGCGGCCTTGGTCGAATTGCGTTCGCCGCCTTCGCCCTTGTAGTAGGCCAGGGCCAGATTGTGCATGGCGCCGGGCTCGCCGGCCGTGGCGGCGCGTTCGGTCCAGCGACGGGCCTCGAACAGATCCTTCTTCACCCCGCCCTCGCCGGCTTCATACAGCTTGGCGAGATAGAACTGGGCGCGCGGCAGGCCTAGATTGGCGGCCTTGCGCATCGGCTCAAGACCCGTGCGGTCCTTGGCCTCGATGCGGCGCACGCCTTCATCATAGAGCGCCTGGGCGTTCTCGGCGGGCGGCGCGGGGGCCGCCTCGACTGGCGTGGGGACAGCGTCGGTCGCCGGCAGCGCGGTCAGGACGGCGGCGCGAGCGCCGGTCGGGCTGGTGTCGGCTTCGGGGCTGCGGATTTCGCCGGTCGCCTTGCTCGACGTGCCCAGGGCCACGCGCTCGGGCATCGCGCCCTTGCCTTGAGCCGTCATCATGATCACGCCAGCCGCGCCCACGCCCATGAAGGCGGCGGTGGCCGAGACCATCAGGGCGGTCTTCAGAGCGCCCTTCTTTGCCTTCTTCTCGGAGCTTTTGGCGCCAAAGCCGGCGAACAGCGAGGTTCCGGCCTTCTTGGCAACCTTGGGCTTGTCCTTGCCCTTGGCGTCGCCGGCAACGGCGGCCTGGCGGGCGGCGGCCCGGGCCTGCTCGATCACTTCGCGCGTCGACAACGGACGCGACGGCGCGGGCGGCTCTTCGGTGGGCGAGAACTCGGGGACGGAGAATTCGGGAGCCTCGAACGCGGGCGCCGTGAAATCGCTGTCGTAGTCGGTTTCCGGCTCGAACGCGGATTCCGGTTCCGGTGCGCCGGCGAAACCGTCGGCGGCTTCGTAGTCTTCCTCGCCGAACTCAGGCGTGGCGGGCGCGCTGGCCGGGAAGCTCGCGGCTTCCAGCGCCGGAGCGTCGAAGGCGGCGGGCGCGGCGGTGCGGGCCGGGGTGGAGGTATGGGCCGGAATGAAGGCGGCCGGCTGGTGGAAGACGTCCTCGGGAACGGCCTCGCCGCCGAACGAATAGCGCTCGCCGTCGAACGGCGACGGCGCGGGACGCGCGGCGGGCGCGGGCGTCGCGGCGGCCTGTTCGGCTAGGCGCTTCTGGGCTTCGCCCAGCTTGGTGTCGATCTTCTCGCGCGCCTCTTCGAGCATGCGCGCGGTGCGCTCCTCGCTCTGGCGGATGCGGTCGACCAGTTCCTGCGAGCTGCGCTCCTGGCGCTGGTTCAGGCGGTCGGTGACGCGGCTAACCTGATCACCGACATCGTCGATGGCCAGGGCGTTGCGGCGTTCGGCGTTGCTGATCCGCTCGGCCAGCTTCTCGGTGATCCGGGCGATTTCCGTGCCCAGCTTCTCAAGGGCTTGGGCCTGGACGCTGTCGGCGCGGTTCAGCTTCTGGTCTATGCTGGCGGCGACCTGCTCGATGGCGGCGGTGTTGCGGGCTTCCGAGGTCTGGACGCGGCGGTTCAGGGCGTCGGCCATGCCGACCACTTCGCGGCCCATGCGCTCAAGAGCCTGGGCCGAGCGCTGCTCGGCGGCCTGCACGTGGGCGGTCATTTCGCCCAGCTTGTGTTCCATGCGGTCGAAGCGGCCGTCGGCGGCCTGGCGCAGCTTGGTCGCCATCTCCAGGCGGGCGGCTTCCATGCGCTGGGTCAGGCCATTGGACAGCTCGTCCAGGCGCTTCTGCACGCCTTCGCCGGGATTGCGGGTCTCGACGGTTTGAAGACGACCGTCCAGCGCGGTGAACGACGCGCCAAGGGCCAGCAGGGCTTCGGCGGTGCGGGTTTCGGCGGCTTCAAGGCGCTGGCCCAGACGGGCCACGACCTCGTCGACCAGGGCGGACGGATCGCCCGCGCCGACGCCGGCCTGGTTGTCCAGGCGATTTTCCAGGTGAGCGATGGTCTCGCGGGTGCGGGCCTCGCCTTCGTAAAGGTGACCGGCGACCTTGCCCAAGGCGCCTTCAAGCGCGCGCAGCGCTTCGGCCGAGCGCGGACCGACGGCTTCGGCTTCCATGCGGCGCAGGCGTTCGGCGTTGCGGATCTGGTCGGTCTTGACCTCGTCGACCGCGCCCTCGAAGCGGGCGGCCACCGCGACCTGTTCGCGCTCGGCCTGGGCCAGGCGTTGCAGGGCGCCGCGCACGGAGTCGTCGATGCCGGAAATGGCCTGGGCCGAACGCTTTTCGGCCGCTTCGATGCGGTCGGTCAGGCGATCCAGGGCGATGGCGACGCGACCGACCTCATCGGCAGGATGCTCGGGGGCCTCGATACGGGCCGGAGCGCCGCCGCGAGCGGTCTCGAAATAGGAGGTGTTGTTGGCGCGGTCGTTGTTGACCGCCAGGGAAGGACGGCTGGGTTCGCCGAAGGCTTCGAGGGCGGCGGGGTCAACCTCGCCCTCGATAATCATGCGATTGAGCCACTCGCCCAGCGTCATGCCGGAGCGACGCGCGAGGTCTTTAGCGACCTCCCGTGCCTTGGGGTCTATCCCCTTTACGCTCCATGGCGCCGCGGCCGTCATCCGAATCGTTCCCTATGCACCTGGGAACCAACGCTAGACACCGATTCCTAGCGTGTAAACGCGACCAAAACCGCTACATATAGCGTTGGTCGATCTTAGCTGTGGATGGTTAACAGGCACACCTTCCTAACGTGTGTACCTAAGATTCGGCTGCTTGTGGTTAACGCGTGTTAACCATTTACATGGCCGATTGTCGCAGGCCATGAGAGGCGAATGGATCTTCTCACGACCGCCGTCATCGCTGTCGCCGCCCTGCTGCTGACCGTGTTCTGCGGCTGGCGCGGCGCGCGTCCGATCAATGTTTTAAAGGGTCCGCGCATGATGCCGTGGCGCCCGCTGATGGTGGCCGGCGCCGTCGTGACCCTGCTGCTGACGGCCCATATCCTCAACCTGCTGGGGATGAAGACGGGCGACCCGCGCTACTAGGTCGCGGCCTTTTGGTCAGGCCGGAGACCCCGCCCGACGACAGCAGACCGATATCGGCGAGCAGAAAAGGGATCGCCCACTTGTGAGGCGCGGCAATGTAGCGCGGCTGCCAAACCGGGTCGTACTTGTCCTTGTAGCGCCGCACGCCCTGGAAATTGTAGATTTCCTCGCCGCGCTCGTAGAGCAGACGCCCGACCCGCGACATGATCGGGGCCAGGGGGCGATCATCCAACCCGGCCAGCGGCGCCACCCCGAACTCGAAGGCCTGGTAGCCCTGCTCCTTGCCCCAGCCCAAGAGCTCGACGAACAGGTAGTCCATGACGTTCTTGGGCGCGTCGTCGGAATAGCGCATCAGGTCCATGGAGAACGAGACCTTGCCCGCCGTGGTCCAAAGGGTGGCGAAGGCGACGATCTGGTTTTCGACCCGCACCAGGGCGATCGGGAACTCGGCGACGTAGCGCTCCTCGAAGCCGCCCATCGAGAAACCCTTCTCGCCGCCGGCGTGGTGGGCCAGCCAGGCGTCCGAGATGCGCTTCAGGTCGTCCATCACCGTATGGACCTGATCGGCCGGTATGACCTCGAAACCCGCCCCGCCCTCCCCGGCCTTGCGCCAGTTGCGGCGTAGGACCTCGCGACGCCGACCGGCCAGGGAGAAGGCCTCCAGCGGCACGGCGGCGCTCTCGCCGGTCTTCTGGATCGCCAGGCCCAGGTCGACGCTGTCGGGCAGATCGGCCGGGCCCAGGGCGTAGAAGCCCGCGCGGGCCGCGTGGGCGTCGGCCAGTTCGCGGAACCGCCAGAACAGCTCCATGCGCTCGTCCTCGCGTCCCACGGGCGGACCCATGGCGATCCACGAGCGGCCGCGCACGCCGAACATCAGGAAGCTCTCGCCCGAGGCCGAGAACAGGAAGCGCTTGTCGCCCAGCAGGGCCAGGTTCGACGGCGGCTCGGCGGCCTCGGCCTTCGCCAGGATCGCGCGGACGCGATCGAATTCAGGGTCTGTGTCGTCGACGACGGGCGGCGTGGCCGGGGTGGCGATCAGGCGCCAGACGCCGATGGCCATCAGGGCGATGGCGGCGGCCGCCGACGAGCGGATGGCCCGGGCGACGTCCTTGTCGCCGATCATCTTCATCACCGACTGGTCGGCATATTCGGTGTGGCGGAAGGTCCACCAGCCGCAGAGGGCCACGCCCACCAGGGCGGCGGCGGCCGACAGCAGCCAGCCGGGCGTGATCTCCATGCGCGTCAGGGCCGCCTTGCGGGGGAAGGCCTCGTGGAACGGCAGCATGGCCAGCATGATGGCGGTCAGGATGAGCGTCTCTTCCCAGTTCAGCCCCTTGAACAGGGCCAGAACCGCGCCGGCGGCCAGGGCGAACAGCGCCGACCACCAGGCCGCGTCGAGACGCGCGCGCAGGCCGAACGCCAGCAGGATCAGGACCAGGCCGATGATCGACGAGATGAAGTGGCTGATCTCGATCAGCGGTCCCGGCGCCACCGCCACCCAGATGGCGAAGCGGGTCGGCTCGGACGGCGTCGCGCCGGAGGCCAGCAGCAGGATCCCGGCGCCGGCCGCCAGGATCGCCGACAGCGTCGGGGCGACGGCGAGAAACGCAGGCCTTAGTTGTGGCGCGGACATCAAGACCCCTGATCGGCGAATCCCGGCGGGACACGTCATCGATCCCTTCTATAGCGCGGCTCGCCCCCGGCGGGCGCCCGCCGCGTGACGAACGGACGTTTGAATCGACTTGCTCCCACCGTTTCATGGCGTAGTCTGCCGGCCGACGACGCGGAAACGGCGCCGCGAACGAGATGAGGGAGTACGGCCATGGCGGATTTCGGCGGCGGCGAACTGGACACCTTTCGCGCCGAGACGCGGGCCTGGCTGGAGGCGAACTACCCCTCCTCTCTGAACGCGCCCATGACCGAGGACGACGCGCCCTGGGGCGGCAAGAAATTCGTCTGGAAGAACCCCGACGCCAAGCTGTGGCTGGATCGGATGGCCGAGCGCGGCTGGACCGCGCCGATGTGGCCGAAGGAATATGGCGGCGGCGGTCTGTCCAAGGCGCAGAACAAGGTGCTGGAGCAGGAGCTGCGGCGGATCAAGGCCCGCCCCGCCCTGATGAGTTTTGGCATCTGGATGCTGGGCCCGGTGCTGCTGGAATACGCCACCGAGGAACAGAAGCGGCGCTTCCTGCCGGAAATCGTGCGCGGCGAGACCCGCTGGTGCCAGGGTTACAGCGAACCGGGCGCGGGCTCGGACCTCGCTTCTCTCCAAACGAAATGCGAAGACAAGGGCGACCACTGGCTGATCAACGGCCAGAAGGTGTGGACCAGCTATGCCGACCAGGCCGACTGGATCTTCTGCCTGGTGCGCACCGACACCACCAAGAAGCACGAGGGCATCTCGTTCGTGCTGTTCGACATGAGCTCGCCCGGCGTCGAGGCGCGGCCGATCAAGCTGATCAGCGGCTCCTCGCCGTTCTGCGAGACCTTCTTCGACAATGTGAAGGTCCCCAAGGAACAGTTGGTCGGCAAGGTTAACGGCGGCTGGGACATCGCCAAGCGCCTGCTGCAGTACGAGCGTCAGAACATCTCGGCCTCGGGCTTCGGCGGCGGCGGCGGTCTGGACCTGGTCGACGTGGCCAAGAAGGAGATCGGGGTCGACGCCTCGGGCAAGCTGGCCGACGGCGACCTGCGCGGCCGCATCAGCCACCACCGCATGGACGCCCACGCCTTCGCCCTGACCGTGCGACGGGCCGAGGCGGAGTCCAAGACCGGTAGCGGCCCCAGCGCCGCCGTCTCGATCATCAAGTACGCCGCCGCCAAGATGAACCAGGATCGCTACGAGCTGATGGTCGAGGCCATGGGCCTGCAAGGCCTGGGCTGGGAGGGCGAAGGCTTCACCCGCGACGAGCTGACCGTGACGCGCGGCATGCTGCGCTCGAAGGGCAACTCGATCGAGGGCGGCACCAGCGAAGTGAACCTCAACGTCGTCGCCAAGCGGGTGCTAGGCTTGCTGGATCACCAGTAAGCAACGGCGCAAGACCATGATCGAGTTCTGGTACGAGTTCGGCTCCACTTACAGCTATCCCGCCGCCATGCGGGTCGAACGCCTGGCCGAGCAAGCGGGCGTGGATGTGGCCTGGCGGCCGTTCCTGCTGGGGCCGCTGTTCCATGAGCAGCAGGGCCTGGACGACAGCCCGTTCAACGCCTTCCCGGTGAAGGGCGACTACATGTGGCGCGACCTGCAGCGGGTCTGCGACATGGAGGGCTTGCCTCTGGTCCATCCCAGCCAGTTCCCGCGCAACGGCTTGCTGGCCGCGCGCGTGGCGATCTGCGGGCTGGAGGACGGTTGGACGCCAGCCTTCAGCCGCGCGGTCTACCAAGCCAATTTTGTCGACGACCAGGACATCTCGAACGCCGAGGTGCTGGCCCCGCTGATCGCCTCGGTCGGCGCGGGTCCCGACGAGGTGCTGGCGGCGGCCGCGACCGATCCCATCAAGACCCGCCTGAAGGACCATGTCCGCCAGGCCCAGGAGCGCGGCCTGTTCGGCGCGCCCTCCTTCGTCACCGCCGACGGCGAGCTCTTCTGGGGCAATGACCGTCTCGAACAGGCCCTGGAATGGGCCGTCCGTCATCAAGACTTTGAACAGTCCATTGGGGAGCAAGCCTGAGATGGCCGTCCTGACCGAAGAACAGACCATGCTGCGCGACGCCGCCAAAGGCTGGACGCAGGACAGCGCCCCGGTCGGCGCCCTGCGAAAGCTGCGCGACGGCGGCTCAAAGCAGAGCTTCGACCCGGCCACCTGGAGCGAGATGGGCGCCATGGGCTGGGCCGGGGTGATCGTTCCGGAAGAGCACGACGGCTCGGCCTTCGGCTATCTGGGCCTGGGGCTGATCCTGGAAGAGACCGGCCGCAACCTGGTGGCCTCGCCCCTGCTCTCCACCGCCCTGGGCTCGGCCTCGGCCCTGGTGCTGGGCGGTTCGGACGCCCAGAAAGCCGCGTGGCTGCCGAAGATCGCGGCGGGCGCGATCGTCGCGACCCTGGCCATCGACGAGGGCTCGCACCATGCGCCAACGCAGATCGCGCTGACGGCCGGCTACAAGGACGTCTGCGGCCTGACCGGCGGCCCAGGCTATGCGCTGAACGGAACCAAGACCTTCGTGATCGACGGCGAGGCGGCCGACCTGCTGATCGTCGCCGCCCGCACCTCGGGCGCGGCGGGCGACAGCGACGGGATCACCCTTTTCCTCGTGCCCGGCGACGCCAAGGGCGTGACCCGCACCCACCTGGCCCTGGCCGACAGCCGCGGCGCGGCCCAGATCGTCTTCACCGAGGTCGAAGTCGGCGCCGACACGGTGCTGGGCGAGGTCGGCAAGGGCTGGGCGATCCTCGAGCCGGTGCTGGACCGCGCCTATGCCGGCCTGGCCGCCGAGATGCTGGGCGCGGCCACCGCCGCCTTCGAGATCACCCTCGACTACATCAAGACCCGCACCCAGTTCGGCCAGGTCATCGGGACGTTTCAGGCCCTGCAACACCGCGCCGCCAAGCTGTTCACCGATCTGGAGACCACCCGCTCCTGCGTCGAAGCCGCGCTGGAAGCCGCCGACGCCGGCGGTGACACCCGCCTGCTGGCCTCGCTGGCCAAGGCCAAGGCGTCGGAAGTGCTGCACTTGGCCTCCAACGAGATGGTCCAGATGCACGGCGGGATCGGCATGACCGACGAGCACGACTCCGGCCTCTACATGAAGCGCGCCCGCGTGGCCGAAGCCCTGTTCGGCTCGGCTTCGTTCCACCGAGACCGCTACGCGACGCTGTCGGGGTTCTAGGCCGCCCGCTCAATCGTGATCGGGGCGGCTTGCGGCCGCTCCGGCGCGCTCGGAGGCAGCCGCAGCGGCCGACGGCGGCGCTCGGTGATCAGCCCCATCGCCATCAGGCCCAGCAGGATGACGGCGACCTCGAAGCCGATCGCCATCGGCGTGGCCTTGCCCACGGTCCGCTCGACCATGTTGAGCAGCTCGTTGGCCAACAGGGCGTAGATCGCGCCGAAGGTGAAGACCGGCAGCGACTGGCGGCCTAGCCGCGCCAGGAAGGCGTTGCGGCCGGCCTTGTGGATCAGCCGCAAGACGGGCGCGTCCGGGTAGGCGGTGAAGATGTACACCAGGGCCAGAACGTGCAGCAGGCGCAGGGGCGACTCGTAGGCCTTGCTCGAGCCCAACCAGAAATGCTGCTCGCGCACGGCGGCCCACACCTGCGCCGCCGGCCAGTGGGGCAGGCCATACAGCAGGACCAGATAGCTCAGCACCATCGTCATGGCCGCGCCCAGCAGGAAGGGCGAACGCGGCATCCGCACGCCCTGGGCCATGCCCGCGCCAAGAGCCACACCGCAGGTGAACACCAGGGTCCAGGGCAGGATGGTCATCGTCAGGGGCACGTGGGTGAGGCTGTCGTGGGCCACCAGGCCAAATTGTCCGGACACGGCCCATATCGCCACCGCCGGCGGCAGAGCCCACCACCAGCGCTTCGAGGCCAGCCACAGCAGGAACGGCGCCATCAGCATCAGGGCGATGTAGAGGCGCAGCACCATCGAATAGCCGACCGACTGGCGCAGGGTGAGGATGTGCCAGGCCACGTTGACGGGGCTCTCCTGGGCCACGACCTTGAGGAACACCGCGTCCAGCATGCTGTCGGATCCGACCAGCCTGGCCAGGAGCAGCAGCCCCAGCAGCGACGCGCCGATGATCCCAAGATTGTATTTGTAGAGTTTTCCGGCCCGCCTCCACAGCGCTATCCAGGCCGCCCGGAAATTCAGTCTTCCATAGGCCAGATAGGTCGAGACCCCCGCGAGAAGGACGAAAATCTCGGCGCTGTCAGAAAAACCGAAGTTCGACGGCGACATCTTACTGATCAAGCCGGTCGTCATATGGTTGATGAATATGTTCGCCAGGCAGAAGCCACGGATCAGGTCTATCGAATTGAGACGCTTACGCATCGATCTACCACGGGCCGCCGTCAGGATTGCACCCGGAAATTTACAGCCTTGGGGTAATTTTTGGTAAAGAGCGCGGCATTTTATCGCACCCAAGGTTGCATGGCAGATCTTCTCTGACCGCCTGACGAGCCGCATTCGGCTCCGTGATCAAAGTTTCCAGCGGTGCCGGATCGCTGGCTGAAAGATCTCTCTAGCCGTGCTCGCCTCGGATCATCACAGCCGCCCACTAGCCACTGTAGTGTCTGGAGTCCGACATATTCGAAGTTTTTGATCACCGGAAAACGGCGGCGATCGCAATATGTCGACTACTCGACAGCGCCCAGTGTTCTTCCAACCTATAGCTTGCAACCCTTGCCGCATAAGCGGCGAGCGAATCGCTCGACAGGGCTGCCGCACCTTTGAAAAATCGTCTGCTCGCCGCCCTGCCTCACGAGGATTTCGCGCTTCTGTCGGCGCATATCTCCCAGCAGGAGCTGGAGAGAGGCCGCCACCTCTACGATCCGGGCGACCCGGTGGAGGTCGTCTATTTCCCGCATGACTGCGTCGTCTCGCTGATGACGCTGATGGAGAACGGCGCCGCGATCGAGTCCGCGCCGGTCGGCCGCGAAGGCGCCCTGGGCCTGATGGCCGCCGTGGCGCCGCGCCAGTCGCTGGTTCGCGCCATCGTCCAGGCGCCGGGGACCGCCTCGCGGATCAGCGCCACGGCCCTGCACGACGCTTGGCTGCGCAGCGCGGCGTTGCGCCACCTGGTCGACCGCCACAACGAGGCCCTGTTCGGCCACACCATCCAGTCGGTGGCCTGCAACGCCCTGCACGGGGTCGAGGCCCGATTCTGCCGCTGGCTACTGTCGTGCCGCGACCGCATCGACAGCGACACCATCAACCTGACCCAGGAATTCCTGGCCGACATGCTGGGCGTCCAGCGCACCACGGTCACGGCCGTGGCCGGTTCGCTGCAGACCAAGGGCATCATTCGCTATCGCCGCGGCGTCGTCGACATCCTGGACCGCGCGGGCCTCGAGGCCACGGCCTGCGAGTGCTACGCCTCGGTCCGTCGCAGTTACGAGCGCCTGCTGCCGCTTCCGTTCGGCTAAACGGAAGCGCCTACCGCTTGCGCGGCGGGAACGGCGCATGGGCCAGACGCAGCAGGTTGGCCGCGCCGGGGGCGCCGAACGGCGTGCCGGCGACGATCAACAGGCGCTCGCCCGGACCGACCAGCTTCAGTTCGACCGCCTTGGCGATGGCGTCGGTGGTGACGACCTCCAGGCTGTCGGGCTGGGCCGAGACGCGGGCCTCCACGCCCCAGACCAAGCACATGCGGCGCACGGCGTTGATCTCCGGCGACAGGGCCAGGACCGGCTGCAACGGCCGCTCGCGCGCCAGGCGGCGGGCGGTGGCGCCGGTGGTGGTGAAGGCCACCAGGCACTTGGTCGAGCCCGACCGGGCGGCCTGGGCGGCGGCGACCACCAGGACGTCGGCGTCCTCGTCATCGTGCGGCTGTTCGGCCTGCATCAGTTCGGGCCAGCGCGGATCGCGCTCCACCCGTTCGATGATGCGACTCATCATCGCCACGGACTCTTCGGGATAGTCGCCGGCCGCGCTTTCGGCCGACAGCATGACCGCGTCCGCGCCTTCATAGACGGCGTTGGCGACGTCGGAGGCCTCGGCCCGCGTCGGGGTCGGCGAGCTGGTCATGGATTCCAGCATCTGGGTGGCGACGATCACCGGAATGCCGCGCTCGCGGGCGGCGCGCAGGATGACCTTCTGAGCCACCGGCACCTCTTCCGGCGCCATCTCGACGCCCAGGTCGCCGCGCGCGACCATGACGCCGTCGCAGAGGTCGAGGATCGGACCGAGGACTTCCAGGGCCTGGGGCTTTTCGATCTTGGCCAGCACGGCGGCGCGGCCTTCGACGATGCGGCGCAGCTCGGCCATGTCTTCCGGAGCCTGAACGAACGACAGGGCGATCCAGTCGACGCCCAGGCGCAGGGCGAAGGCCAAGTCCTCGCGGTCCTTGGGGGTCAGGGGCGACATCGGGATCACCACGTCGGGCACGGCCACGCCCTTGCGCTCCGACAGCTTGCCGCCGTTGACGACCTTGGTGTTGGCATAGCCCGGGCCGGCGTCGGTGACGGTCATCCGCAGCTTGCCGTCATCCAGCAGCAGGGTCGCGCCAGGGCGCATGGCCACCAGGATCTCCGGGTGAGGCAGATGCACCCGCGTCTCGTCGCCCGGCGTCGGATCGTTGTCGAAGCGGAAGGCCTGACCGGCCTTCAGGGTCACCGGGCCGTCAACGAACTTGCCCACTCGCAGCTTAGGCCCTTGCAGGTCGGCCAGGATGCCCAGGGGACGCCCCACCACCGCCTCGGCGGCGCGGATGGCGGCGTAGGAGGCCGCGTGGTTGTCGTGGCTGCCGTGGCTGAAGTTCAGGCGGAAGACGTCGGCCCCGGCCTTGGCCAGGGTAATGATCATCTCGGGCGAGCTGCTGGCTGGACCGATGGTGGCGACAATGCGGGAGCGGCGCGCGCGGATCATGAACCTGCTCCGGAGAGGCTAGAAAATGCTGCAATGCGGCGAGAAATGCCGCAGAAGCGAAAGGATTTGCTTTGGGCGAACATCATTCTCGAATTTCGCACCTGACAACGTTGTCTAGCGCTCCGACGCCGGATTCGCCATCGCTGACTTAGCGTCAACTCAAAAGGCTTTCCACCGTGAAAGGAAAAATGACACCGGTGGACGCACGGACAGACCTAGGGATTCAACGCCTGGAGCGGATTCCGGTCCCACGAATGGGGCGATGTCCTAGCCGACGGGTCCCGTGGACTCGCGGACCACCAGTTCGAAGTCGAGCAGGCGCGAGGGCGGTGCGTCGCCTTCGGCGCGCTTGGCCCCGTTCAGCAACAGGTCGGCGGCGGCGGCGGCCATGGCCTGGATCGGCTGGCGCACGGTGGTCAGCTGCGGCCAGACCACCTTGGCGCCCGGCGTGTCATCGAAGCCAGCCACCGACAGGGTCTGCGGCACCTCCAGGCGCAGACGGTTGGCCACCGCCATGACGCCCAGGGCCATGTCGTCGTTGGACGCGAAGATGGCGGTAGGACGATCCTCGCCCGATAGCAGCCGCTCGGCCGCCTCGAAGCCCGAGCGGAACGAGAACCAGCCCTGCTCCACCCGGTCCTCACGAACCGGATGGCCATGCTCGGTCATCGCCGCCGCATAGCCCTCGTAGCGCAGGTGCGTGGCGCCGTGGTCGGGGTGGCCCTTGATGAAGGCGATGTCGGTGTGGCCCAGGCCGATCAGGTGGGCGGTCATCTCGTAGGCGGCGCGCACGTCGTCCATGCGCACATGGGCCGAGCGGCCCAGATCCTGGTCGGGCGACAGCCGCACATAGGGCACGCCCTCGGCTTCCAGCACGTCCAGCACCGCGACATTGTCGCAGACCGGCGGGGTCAGGATCACGCCGTCCATCCGCAAGGTGTGCAGCATCGGCTCGACCTGGGCGGCCACGTCGCCCGTCGAGTCCAGCGGCTCGACGATCAGGTGATAGCCCTCCTCGCGGCACCGGGCGATCGCGCCCAGCTGCACATCGGTGACATAGGCGGGGCTGGGATTGTCGAAGAACACGCCGATCAGATAGGCCTTCGAACCGGCCAGGCTGCGGGCGGAAATGTTGGGCCGATAGTTCAGGGCCGCGACGGCTTCCTGTACCTTGGCGCGGGTGTCGCTCTTCACGTTCGGCTCGCGGTTCAGCACCCGCGAAACGGTTTTGATCGATACACCCGACATGCGGGCGACCTCGTGGATCGTCACCTTCGAACTCAAGATCGGCCTCGCGAAGCGTCGGAAAATCGACAAGCCACGCAATAAGCCATGACAGCCTTGTCAAGGCGAGCCCACTTTTGCGCGTGGAACTCGCCTCGCGGCCGTCAGCCCGTCCGAAAGCCCTAGAACCCTAGGAAATCGCCGCGCGGCCGTCCGGGGTCATCGCCACGGCGGCGCCGATCAGAGCCGTATGGGGGTTCATCACCACGTGGGTGGGGATGGCCTTGGTGTAGTCGCCGAGCCGGCCCTTGGACTCGAATCGGGCGCGGAACGCGCTGTGCTCGATCAGGTCGATGATGCGCGGCGCGATACCGCCGGCGATGAACACTCCACCCCGCGCGCCCAGCGCCAGGGCCAGATCGCCGGCCGCCGAGCCGAGGATGGCGCAGAAGCGCTCGATCGTGACCTTGCAGCAGGCGTCGCCGGCCACGGCGTGCTCCGTGATCTCCTTGGCCGCAAGCTCGTCGACCTTGCGGCCTTCGATCTCGCCGAGGATCACATGCAGGTCCTCGATGCCGGGGCCCGACAGGATGCGTTCGATCGAGCAGCGGCCAAAGCGCTTGATCAGGACACGGAGGATCTCGATCTCGGTGTCGTCGAACGGCGCGAAGGCGATGTGGCCGCCTTCGGTCGTCAGGGGCGTCTCGACCCCATGGCGACGCACCATGCCCGCCGCGCCGAAGCCGGTGCCGGGGCCGATGATCGCCAGGTCGCCCTCGCCGGAGGTCTGCAACGGACCGATCTGGCGCAGGTCCTTGGGCGCCAGGCGCGGGGCGGCCAGGGCCTGGGCGGTGAAGTCGTTGATCAGCTTGGCGGTGCGGAACCCGCCGGCCCGGCGCAGACTGTCTTCCGACAGCTTCCAGTCACTGTTGGTGAAGTGCACGGCGCCGTGCTCGATCGGGCCGGCCACGGCCACCACCGCCTGCTCGGGATGCTTGAGGCCCATCTTGGCCAGGTAGTGCTCGATGGCGTCCTCGGCGGTGCCGTAGTCCTCGCCCTTGTACGAGGTCGGCTCGATCAGGCGAGGATCGGCGCCGTCGAAATCGACCAGCGCGAACCGCGCGTTGGTTCCGCCGATGTCGCCGACCAGGCCAAGCCCGATGGAGTTCAAGCCGCTCATCTTCGTCTTCTTCCTAAGCAAACAGCACGGACGCGCCATGGTCGGACGCGCCGACCCCCGCACGCATCAGGCCGAACAGTTCCCGCCCGTAGCCCGGCTTGAACGCCGGAACTTGCGCTGGCGTCCGGGCGCGCAAGGTCGCGTCGTCCACCAGGATTTGAAGGTCACCCGTCTGGGCGTTCAAAGAGATAACGTCGCCGTCCTCGACATAGGCCAAGGCGCCGCCCTTGGCCGCTTCCGGCGTCAGGTGGATGGCCGCCGGGGTCTTGCCCGAGGCGCCCGACATCCGGCCGTCGGTGACCAGGGCCACCTTGAAGCCGCGGTCCAGCAGCACCGAGATCGACGGCGACAGGTTGTGCAGTTCCGGCATGCCGTTGGCCGACGGACCCTGGAAGCGCATCACCACCACCACGTCTCGGTCCAGTTCGCCGCGCTTGAAGGCGTCGATGAAGTCTTCCTGTTCCTGGAACACGGCGGCCGGGGCGGTGATCACCTGGTGCTCGGGCTTGACGGCCGAGATCTTGATCACGCCGCGACCCAGATTGCCGGTTAGCAGGCGCAGGCCGCCTTCCGGGCTGAATGGGTCGGAGGCTGGACGTAGGATGTTGAGGTTCAGCGACTCGTCGGCGCCCTCGCGCCAGACCAGCTCGCCGTCGACCAGGATCGGCTCCTGGGTGTAGCGCGACAGGCCCTGCCCCACGACGGTCAGCACGTCCTCGTGGGCCAGGCCCGCCTTCAGCAGCTCCTTGACCACGAAGTGGATGCCGCCGGCGGCGTGGAACTGGTTCACGTCGGCCGAGCCGTTCGGATAGACCTTGGCCAGCAGCGGGGTGGCCTTGGAGATGTCGTCCAGGTCTTCCAGGGTCAGGATGATGCCGGCCGCGTGGGCCATGGCCACGACGTGCAGGGCCAGGTTGGTCGAGCCGCCGGTCGCCATCAGGCCGACCACGCCGTTGACCACGGCCTTCTCGTCGATCATCCGCCCGACCGGGATCCAGTCATTGCCCTTGTGGGTGATGGCGGCCACGCGCTTGGCGGCTTCTTTCACAAGAGCCGTGCGCAGCGGGGTATTGGGATGCACGAAGGCCGAGCCCGGCAGGTGCAGGCCCATCAGCTCCATCAGCATCTGGTTGGTGTTGGCCGTGCCGTAGAAGGTGCAGGTGCCGGGGCCGTGATAGCTGGCGCTCTCGGCGGCCAGCAGTTCCTCGCGGCCGACCTTGCCCTCGGCATAGAGCGCGCGGATGCGGGCCTTTTCGGAATTGGGCAGGCCCGAGGTCATCGGGCCTGCCGGCACGAACATCGCCGGCAGGTGGCTGAAGGTCAGGGCGCCGATCACCAGGCCGGGCACGATCTTGTCGCAGACGCCCAGATAGAGCGCGCCATCGAAGGCGTCATGGGTCAGGGCGATGCCCGTGGCCATGGCGATCACGTCGCGCGAGAACAGCGACAGCTCCATGCCCGGGCGGCCCTGGGTGACGCCGTCGCACATGGCTGGCACGCCGCCGGCGAACTGGGCGGTGGCTCCGACCTCGCGCGCGGCCTCCTTGATCATCGCCGGATACTCTTCCAGCGGCTGGTGGGCCGACAGCATGTCGTTATAGGCCGAGACGATGCCGAGGTTGGGGGCGTTCGGGTCGAGGGCGCGCACCTTGTCCACCGCCGGCGAGGCGGCGAAGGCGTGGGCCCAGTTGGCGCAGGAAAGCTTGGCGCGGCCCGGCTGGGCGGCGGCGGCGGCGTCCAGGTTGGCGAGATAGGCCGAACGCGTGTCGCGGCTGCGCGCGATGATCCGGGCGGTGACCTCGGCGATGACGGGGTTCAAGACCATGAGACTACTCCGCCCACAGGATACGGACCGGGGCGCGGTCCTGGTTCAGGATGGCGGCGATCGGCAGGCTCGGATCGACCGGGCCTTCCAGCAGCGCCTTCTTCGTCTCGCCGGTGACCAGCAGGATGATCAGCGACGACTGGATCAACGCCTGGAAGGTCAGGCTGATCCGGGGCAGGTCCGGCGCCGGCTGGCCAGCCGGGACCGCGATCACCGTGCGGTCGCTCTTGGGGTCCAGGCCCGCCGCGAGCGCCGGATTGCCGGGGAACAGCGACGCGAAGTGGCCGTCCGGACCGACGCCCAACACGACCACGCCGAACGGCAGGGCCTGGGCGACGCCCGGCTCGGCCTTGGCCGCGATCTCGTCTTGCGCCACGCCCTCGAAATAGAGCGGCGCGAAGCTGGCCTTGGCCGCCTCCCCGACCAGCAGGTGGCGACGGACAAGACCCTCGTTGCTGCTGGGATCGGTGGGCGGCACGAACCGTTCGTCGGTCAGGGTGACCACGACCTTGTCCCAGGGAACGGTCATCGTCGCCAGCCGGTCATAGACCGGAGCCGGCGTGGAGCCGCCCGTCGCGGCGAAGCCGGCCTGGCCGCGCTTGGCCACGCCGTCGGTCAGGGCCGAGGCCAGCACCGAGGCGGCGGCGTCGTAGAGCGCCTCGCGGGTCGGAAAGGCTTCGATCTTGGGCAAGGTCATGACGGTCACGCTTACTCGTTCCAGGCCCGGCCCTGGGGCGCGATCAGGGCGCTGGCGCCGTGGGGGCCCCAGGTGCCCGCGGCATAGTTCGCCGGTTCGATGCCGGCTTCGCTCCAGGCGGCCGACACGCCGTCGACGAACTTCCAGGCCTGCTCGACCTCGTCACGCCGCACGAACAGGGTGCGATCGCCGCGGAACACGTCCAGCAGCAGCTTCTCGTAGGCGATCCGCCGACGGTTGCCGGGCGCGCTCATGGCCAGGGACAGCGGCAGGGACTGCAGACGCATCCCCTCCTCCGACAGGCCCGGACGCTTGGTCATCACGGTCAGCGAGATGTCCTCGTCGGGCTGCAGGTCGATGACCAGGCGGTTGGCCTTGGTCTCGCCCTGAGCGGCGGCGCCGAAGATGTTGTGCGGCACGGGCTTGAACTGCACGACGATCTGGGTGCGGCGGTCGGGCAGGTTCTTGCCGGTGCGCAGGAAGAACGGCACGCCGGCCCAGCGCCAGTTGTCGATGTCGACCTTCAAGGCCACGAAGGTCTCGGTCTTGGAGCCCTTGCCGACCTCTTCCAGATAGCCTTCGCGGGCCGTGCCCTCGACCACGCCCGACACATATTGGCCGCGCACGGTGTCGTGGGCCACATTGGCCTTGGTGAAGGGCCGCAAGGATCGCAGCACCTTGACCTTCTCGTCGCGAACCGCGTCCGGATCGAAGCCCGACGGGGCTTCCATGGCGACCAGGCACAGCAGCTGCAGCAGGTGGTTCTGCAACATGTCGCGTAGGGCGCCGTACTCGTCGTAATAGGGCCAGCGCTCGCCGACCTTCTCGGTCTCGGCGATGGTGATCTGCACGTGGTCGATGTGCTTGTTGTCCCACAGGGGCTCGAACAGCACGTTGCCGAAGCGCAGGGCGGTCAGGTTCTGGACCGTCTCCTTGCCCAGATAGTGGTCGATGCGGAAGATCTGGTCTTCGCCGACCACCTTACCGACCGCGCCGTTGATTTCGCACGAGCTTTGCAGGTCGCGGCCGATCGGCTTCTCCAGCACCAGGCGCGTCTTCGGACCGGTCAGGCCGGCCGATTCCAGGGCGGTGCAGACCGAGCCGTAGAGGCTGGGCGACAGGGCGAAATAGACGAACAGGTCGCTGTGCTTGCCGACCTTGTCGGCCAGGACCTTGGCGCCCTCTTCCTTGGTGATGTCGACCGACAGATAGTCGAGACGGGCCGCCAGGCGATTCCAGGCCGCTTCCTCGACGGTGGCGCGCTTGCCCAGCTGTTCGCGAACCAGCTTGCGATAGCTGTCGCCGTCATGGTCGTGACGGGCCAGGCCGATGATCCGCAGGTCGTGCGGCAGCAGGCGGTCCACCTCGAGAAAATACAACGAAGGCAACAACATGCGCAGGGCCAAGTCGCCCGCGCCGCCCAGCAGGACCAGCACTTCTCGACCCGCTTGATCGGCGTTCGTCTCTTTGGTCAATGTTTCCACCCTATGACAACGTTGTCATGCCACGCCCGTCGGAGCAATGCAAGCCGGCCCCTTCGGCGTCCCGTGTCGACGTCCCGACAGGACCGCGCGCGCGGCGTCTAACTAAGGCGTTTGGGGCGGCGCCGCCATAAGACCAATCGCTTTTCCGAAGCGAAGGTTCACCACTTGCGCAAGCAAAACGCGGCCGCCAGGGGAATGGCGACCGCGTGGGCAGGGCTTGGCGGAAAAATCGACCCTGAGGCCGGCTTGGAAGCCGCCCTAGAACCCGTACGAGTCCAACAGGTTCACGCTTAGCCGCAGGGGTTCCGGCGGCGTTTCGTAGCGTTCGCCGATGTCCTGGGTGAAGGCCTTGAAGGCCGGCATCTCGGTCAGGCTGTCGGACTCGTCGTCGCGCAGGTTGACGAACAGGTGGACGAAGTCGGCGCCGTTGCGAAACAGCGCATAGGCAAGATGGTCGGGCTTGGTAGCCTTCAGCTCGTCGAACACCGCCAGCGACAGCGCCGCGTTCTCGTCGGCGCGGTCCGGCTTGGCGGCGTAGCGCACCAGTGTAACCCTCTGCATGGTCTCGATCCTTCTTCAGGCGACGCGGAAGAGCGCCGTCATCAGCAAGGACGCGGCGGGCGGACCGAAGGATTCGGGCGAAGAAATTTCTACGCCGCGCGAATCCTTTGACGGCCGCGCGACGTCCTTGAAGACGGGGTCGTCATTTTCGGCGGCGCGAAGAAAGATGCGACATGGCGGACGGCAACCTGGCTCCCGAAGCGTTCAGCAAGCTGATGGCGGACCTGCGTCCCAGCCTGCACCGCTATTGCGCGCGCATGGTCGGGTCGGCCTTCGACGGGGAAGACGTGGTGCAGGACGCCCTGGCCAAGGCGGCCGACGCCTTCGGGGCCGCCGAGCCGATCGAGCATCCCGACCGCTGGCTCTTCCGCATCGCCCACAACGCCGCCCTCGACGCCCTGCGTAAGCAAAAGCGCCACGCGATCCTGCGCACCGACGAAGACCTGGACGAGGCGGCCGATCCGACCGCCGCGACCGACGTCCGGGTGGCGGCGACGGCCAGCCTGGCCGTGCTGCTGCGCCTGCCGGTCGGCCAACGCGCCTGCGTGGTGCTGGTCGACGTGCTGGGCCACGCCCTGGACGAAACCGCCGAGTTGCTGGAGTTCACCCTGGCCGCGACCAAGGCCGCCCTGCATCGTGGCCGGACGCGACTGAAGGCCCTGGCCGAGGAGCCGGACGCCACGCCACCTCCCCGCCTAGCCCCCGCCGAGCGCGAGCGCCTGCGCGCCTATGCCGACCGCTTCAACGCCCGCGACTTCGACGCCCTGCGCGCCCTGCTCAGCGAGGATGTCCGACTGGACCTGGCCAATCGCACCCGCCTGGACGGCCGCAAGGACGTGTCGGTTTACTTCGCGCGCTACGACGCCATCACCGGGTGGTGGTTCGAGGTCGGCCTGGCCGAGGGCCGCCCGGCCCTGCTGGTCAGCGATCCGGCCGATCCAGCAGCCGCCTTGCGCCATGTGGTGTTGCTGGATTGGCGGGATGGCGAGATCACGGGGATCAGGGATTATTTCTATGCGCCGTACGTGACGGACGGCCTGGCGGTTTCGCGGGCCTAGTTGCTGGCCTGGGCCCGGAAGCGGTCTTTCATCTTGGCGACCCAGCCGTTGAAGGCCTCGTTGTCGGCGGTGACCTTGCTGAAGTCGCTGCTGGACAGGCTGCCGGGGTCGGCGCCGGCCAGGGCCACGCGCAGGCCATCGGGGTTACGGGCACCGTCGACGAAACCGCCGAAGCGCTGACGCAGGCGGCCTAGCGAGGCGTCGTCGTCAGCCAGGCTGAAGGCCACGGCCGAGCGCAGCAACTTGGACTCGTCGGCCGGACTCAGCGTCCCAGGCGTCTTCCAGCGGTCACCCAGGGACCGCTCGTACATCACCCCGGCCTGAGGCCAGGTGTGCTGCTTCCAGGCGATCTCGGCGCGGATATCCTCGGCGTCGCGGCCCTTGTCGCTCTCGATCACTTCCAGCGCCGCGTCGTAGCGACCCAGGCCCATCAGGGCGCGGGCGGTGGCCAGGCGGCGTTCGGCGTTGAGCGCCGGCGGCAGAACAGTGGTGCGGGTGTCGTTGATGGTGTCCAGCGCGCTCTCGGGCTTGCGATCCATCAGATAGATCCAGGCCAGGTCCGTGGCCACCTGGGCCTTGGGCACGCCGTTCAGGCGGTTGTCGACCTGGTATTTGAGCAGCTTGGCGGCTTCGTCCAGCAGATCGACGTCGACCAGGCGGCGCACCAGGTTGCGGACCATCTGGTCGCCGTCCGCGCCGATCGGGGTCAGGTCCTGGAAGTCGTAGAACAGGCCGACCGCCTGGATCGGCTGCATGCCGTCGGCCAGGCCGTCGAGGAACAGCGTGCGGAAGGCGCTGTTGAGGTCGTTGCGCAGGGCCGTCGCCTGCGGCGTGCCCGACTGCACGTTGCCGGCCGAATGCAGCACCTCCAGCGCCTCGCGATAACGGCCCTGGCGGATCTGCAGCTGGCCGAGGGCCCGGATGGTGTCCAGCTCGACGCTGTCGCCGCGCCAGCGATAGCGCAGTTGGTCCAGGCCCTTGGCGGCGATGTCGGCGCTGATCTGGTTCTTGGCCAGACGCAGCTGGATGGCGTGCAGGGTCGCCGGCGCGGCCAGGCGGTCGATGCCGCAGCGGGAAATGGCCTGGAACATCGGCAGGGCCCGGCCGTCGCCCTTGGCCTCGAAAGCCTTGGCCAGCGTCAGGCGCAGCTCCAGCTGATCCTCGACCGGGATGTTGGGGAGCTTGAGGGCTTGGTTGATCAGGCGGATCGCGGTCTCGGGCGCGCCGACACCGACCGCCGCCTCGGCCTGGGCGCCCAGGAAGCGGGCCTGCCACAGGGCCGGGAACATGTTCAGCGCGCGCGCGCCGTCGGCGAAGTGTTGGTTGGCGTCGGTCCACTGGCCGGTCTTGCTGGCGACATAGCCGCGCCAGAGGGCCGCCGAGGGGTCGTCGGCCAGAACGGGAGAGGAGAAGTCGGCCTCGGCCTCGGCGTAGCGGTGGGCCAGCACCTTGGCCACGCCGCGCAGGCCGCGAAACTCGCCGGCCCCCATCAGGGTCTGGTGCGCGCGGCCGGCGGCGTTGAGCACGCCGATCGCCTCATAGGACAGGTTGGAGCCGACCAGGAAGCGGGCCAGCGCCATGCGGGCGGCCGTGTCGTCGCCCTTGCCGTCGGGACCGCCGGCCGCCGGGATCGCGCCCAGCAAGGCGTCGTAGCGCGCCATGAAGCCGCCGGTGCCGGTCTTGGACCAGTGCTCGGGATCGATCAGGGCCGGCATGGCCATGGCCTGGGGCGCGCCGCCGGCCACATCGCCCTGCCCTTGTCCGCTAGCGGCCGAGGACAACAGCAGGCCCTTGGGCCGACCGATGCGGACGATGTCGCCGTCGGCGCTCATCTGCAGGTCGCCTGAATAGCTTTCCACCGCCAGGCCGGTGGCCGATTGCAGCAGCGCCATCTCGACATAGTCACGGCGCGACGGCAGGCCCTTGGACGGGGCCAGGGCGGTGGCGACGGCGAGGCGGTCGCCTACCGCCGGGTCGGACACCCAGGCCACCTTGGTCGTGCCCGCCACCGTGGCGGTCAGGGTCGCGGGGCTGGCGTTGTCGTCGCGAGCCACACGGACCAGGTCGGGCGAATCCTGGCTGCCCGCGCCCAGCGCGATCGTCCAGTTGGAGCCCACCCCGTCGGCGTAGAACGGTGCACCCTGGGGCGTACTGATACGAAGGGCCGTGTAGTCGGGGCCCCTGAAGGCCTGGATGGTGCGGTACTGCGGCGTGCTGACCGGCAGCTTGCCGATATCCAGCCGGGCTGGGGTGTCAAAAACGAGCCAGACGGCCTCGCCGCGCCGGAACACGGCGGCGCCGGCCGGATTGGCCCAATCAAAGCTCAGCTGAACCTGGCCCGCGACCTTGGCATACTTCACCGACACCACGCCGCCGGCGGGCATCGGATTGGGGCGCTGGGGCGCGACCATGGCGACAGGAGCCGGCGCGCCCGCGACCTGCTGGCGAACGAACAGGTTGATAAAGTCGTCGCCGTCGGCGTTGCCGGCCCGGAAGTCGGCGTCGTCGCTCAGCGCGACCACGATCTCGACCACGCCGCCGACATGGCGCGCCTGGGCGCCCTTCACCAGGCGTGGCGGGCCGACGTTCAGGGCCGAGAGGTTGGGATTGGCGTCCCGCGCGAAGCGCAGAACGACGGCCGTGCCTTCACGGCGAGCCTGCATGCCGCGCGAGCCCGGGAATTCCAGTCGCGTGAAGTCGGGAGCCTGGGCGACGCGGACCTGCAGCCCTGCCGGAGCAGCCGGACGGGCGGCGGCGGCGGCGGGCTTGCGAGGCGCGGGCTTGGAGACATGACGCGGCGCGGCCGAGATCGACACCGAGGGGGTCAGGACCCCGAGGATGCAGATCGCCGCGACGGTCGATCTCAGAGTCGCCCCCAGCTTCATGCCCCCGTCTTCGCTCCCTGGCCTAGCCGGCCTTCTTGGCGCCGGCCAGAGGCGCGGGCGCCGCCGCCTGGGCGTTCGGCGCGGCGGCCCCGGCGGTGGCCGGATCGGTGGCGGCCAGGGCCGCGCGGCCCTTGGCGATGGCTTCGGCCGAGGTGCGGTTGGCCAGGCGCTCGGTCAGGATCTTGGCGTCGTTCGGCGACATGTTGGCCAGGATCATGCTGAGCGTGCGTTCCTTCATCTTGGAGCCGATCGGCAAGCGCACGGAATCGTCGAGCACCGCCATGCGGGCTGCGGCGTCCTTGGGCTTCATGGCCGAATAGACCAGCACCATGCGGTCGGTCTCGGCCTGTTTCTGGGCGTCGGCCTGGCCCAACAGGCCCTGGATCTCACCCTTCATGCCGTTCAGCGCCTTCATCTTGGCGTCGAGCTTGCCCTCGGCGGCGGCCAGCAGCTGCAGCTGGACGTCGATGTCCTGCTCACGTTGGTCCAGTTGGCCGCGACGCTGGCCCAGGCTCTGCAGCACGCGCAGTTCGGCGGGCGACAGGCCAGCTTCGCGGGCCAGGTCGGTGGCCGACGGCGCGCAGATGCGGGGCGGCGGGGCGTTGGCGGCGGCGTTCTGGGCGGCGTCACCGGCCGAGGCGGCCTTCTCGCCGTCCTTGGCGTCCGGCTTGACCACGCCCTCGGCGAAGGCCTTGGCCCCGCTCAGCATGTCCGGCATGGATTTGGCGCCGGCCAGGGCGTTGACGGCGAGCACGCCGACCACGGCGACCCCGACGATCGGCAGGATGCGCGGGACGTTTTTCATCGGCGGCCTCTAAAGGTCGAACCAGGACGCGGCGGATCTTCCGGCCCCTCGAACAGGTCATCATCTATCCGCGCTCGTGAACGCGGCGTTTCCTTTGGCCCGGAAGGCCGCGCGGCGGAAGGCGGCGGGGCGTCGCGGGGGATGCGCGACTCGCGCTCCAGCAGCTTCTCGAAGTCCTCGGCCCGCAGGCGGCGGGCGGTTTCCGGCGAAGGCTCGGGTTCGGGTGCGCGGATCGGACGCGGCTCGGCGGCCAGGCGTTGCTCCACGGCCGCGCGGGCGTTCGACGCGGGCGGCGGCGTGACCATCGGCCGATTCAAACGCTCGTCCAGCTGAGCGGCCAAGGCCTTGGCCTGGGTGATGCGATCGGCCAGGGTGTCAGCGGCCTCGTCGGTGGCGGCGCGCAGGTCGGCCAGCCCCTGCTCGGCGCGCATGGCGGCGCGGTCGAGATCGGCGACGGCCTTGGCGAAGCCCTCGTGGCTGTCGCGCAGGGCCTTCAGCCGGCGCTCCAGCCGCCAGCCGACGCCGAGCGCCACCAGCAGCAGGACCGCCAGGAAACCGTTGAGGGCGATGGCCGTCACGCTCATTTCAGTTTCTGAACCGCTTTCTTGGCCGACGAGGTCAGCGGCGCTTCCGCCCGGATGGCGATCGAATGGTTGCGACGGCCCATGCGGCCGCGCGTCAGCGGGATCGAGCCGGCGCGCAGTTCGATCAGGCTGTCGGTCGTGGCGTTGAGCATCAGGGTGTCGCCCACCTTCAGGTCCAGCACGCGGCTGAGCGGCAGTTGCTGCTCGTCGAGCACGGCGCGCACTTCCATCTGGGTGGTCCAGAGTTCGGTGGCCAAGTGGCCTTCCCAGATATTGTCGCGACCGAACTTCTCGCCCATGAACTGCTGCAGCAGCATCTTCCGGATGGGTTCGAGGGTCGCATAGGGCAGCAGAAGCTCGATTCGACCGCCCCGGTCTTCCATGTCGATCCGAAGCTTCACAAGAATCGCGGCGTTGGCCGGCCGAGCGATCGCCGCGAAGCGCGGATTGGTCTCCAGGCGGTCAAGCGTGAAGCTGACGGGGTGCAGCGGCTCGAAGGCGGCCTTGGCGTCGTGCAACACCACCTCGACCATCCGCTGCACCAGCACCCGCTCGATGGTGGTGTAGGGCCGGCCCTCGATGCGCATGGCCGCGGTGCCGCGACGGCCGCCCAGCAGCACGTCGACGATCGAGTAGATCAGGTTGGAGTCGACCGTCAGCAGGCCGTAATTGTCCAGCTCCTCGGCCCGGAACACCGCCAGGATGGCCGGCAGCGGGATCGAGTTCAGATAGTCGCCGAAGCGGATCGAGCTGATGTTGTCGAGGCTGACCTCGACGTTGTCGGAGGTGAAGTTGCGCAGAGAGGTCGTCATCAACCGCACCAGGCGGTCGAAGACGATTTCCAACATCGGCAGGCGCTCATACGAGACCAGGGCCGAGTTGATGATGGCGCGGATGCCGGTGCGGTCGTCATTGCCGTCGCCGGACATGTCGAAGCCCAGCAGGCTGTCGATTTCGTCCTGGTTCAGGATGCGCTCGGCGCCCATGCCGTCGCCGCCGCCGTCGTCCCAGCCGCCCATTCCGCCGCTGAAGTCGCCGAACTGGTTGTCGCCCACGCCGCCGCCGTCGCTGGGCGGGTTTTCCGAGGCCCACTGGGCCATCGCGGCCTGATCGTCGATTTCGTCCGCCATGATGTTCGCCTCAACCAGCCCCGAGGGACTAGTTGATCAGCATCTCCTCGATCAGCACCGCATTCACCTTGGAGGGCGCGGCGACCAGATTAACGCGACGCAGCAGCTCGGCGCGCAGCTGATAGCTGCCCTGGCTGCCGTTGAGGTCTTCGGGGCGCAGTTCGCGCAGGAAGGTCTGGAACATGTCCTGCAGACGCGGGAGGTTCGGCGTCAGGTTCTCGGCCGTCTCCTCGTCGGGCAGTTCGAAGGTCAGCTTCAGCTTCAGGAAAGTCGAGCGGCCGTCGGCGGCCTGCATGTTCACCACGATGTCGGGCAGGGTGTAGAACACCACGCCGTCGGGGCCTTCCTTGATCACCGGCGCGCCGGCGGCGGCCGCGCCGTCCTTGCCCTTCTCGCCTTCCTTCTTCTCTTCCTTCTTTTCCTTTTTCTTCGGCTTTTCGTGGCCCTTCTCGGCCGAGGCCTCGGGCTTGGGCTTCAGAACCAGGAACGTGGTCACGCCGCCGCCGATCAGCACGACGGCGGCCGCCGCCGCGATGATGATCATCATCGGCGGCTTCTTCTTGGCGGGAGCTTCGCCCTCGGCAGCGCCCTCTTCGCCTTCGGGGGCGGGAGCTTCCTGGGCAGGTTTCTTGGCCACGCGCGCGGTTCCTTGGAATCTATGGATCTAGTCATGCGGCGAGCATGGTTAACGATCCCTTTTAGAGGCCATTTCGCCGCAGGCTGAATCTGCCCGGCAGACTCCGGCCCAAGGGGGACGTTAACCTTCTTTTTCGTTGAAATTGCTCAACTTTCAGAGTTGGCACGAGGGTTGCTTGTAGGGATGCGGCGCATTTGTCGCGCCAGCCGTCTCGGTAACCGGTCATGGACAACGCACTGTATGTGGGACTTTCGCGGCAGATGACTCTGCGCCGCGAACTCGACATCGTGGCCAATAACATCGCCAACGCCAACACGACCGGGTTCAAGGTCGAGGAGCTGATGGTCCGCACGGAACCGGCCAAGCCGGCCCGCACCGTCGGCGGCTCGTATCCCGTGAAGTTCGTGCTGGACGACGGCGTGGCCCGCGACTTCGGCCAAGGCGCCCTGACCCAGACGGGCGGCGACTTCGACCTGGCGCTGGAAGGTCAGGGCTTCTTCAAGGTCTCCACCGGGGGCGGCGAGCGCTACACCCGCGACGGCCGCTTCACCATGAGCTCCGAGGGCAAGCTGGTCACCCAGAACGGCCAGGCCGTGCTGGACGAAGGCGGCGGCGAGATCCTGCTAGATCCGCTCAAGGGCCCGGTGAACATCGCCCGCGACGGCACGGTCAGCCAGGGCGCCGAGCGCGCCGGCAAGATCGCCGTGGTGCGCCCCACCGACCTGGCCTCGTTCCGCAAGGACGGCGACAACCTCTATCGCAACACCACCAACGACACGCCCCAGGCCGCGCCGAACGCCGCCATTCACCAGGGCATGCTGGAAGCCTCCAACGTCCAATCGATTACCCAGATCACCAAGCTGATCGAGGTTAGCCGCGCCTACGAGAGCATGGCCAAGATGATGGATCAAACCGCTGAACTGTCCCGGAGCGCCGTCGAGCGCCTGGGCAAGCCGCAGTAAGGATAACCTAAGATGCAAGCTCTTCGCACCGCCGCGACCGGTATGTCGGCCCAACAGCTGAACGTCGAAGTCATCTCCAACAACATCGCCAACATGAACACCGTCGGCTTCAAGCGCGGACGGGCCGAGTTCCAGGACCTGATCTACCAGACCATCGAACGGGCCGGTTCGCAGTCCTCGAGCGACGGCAATGTCGTGCCCACGGGCGTGCAGGTCGGCGGCGGCGTCAAGGCCGGCTCGGTCTATCGCATCCACGAGCAAGGCACGCCGACCATGACGAACAACGAGTTCGACGTGGCCATCCAGGGCAAGGGCTTCCTGCAGGTCCTGCTGCCCTCGGGCGAGACCGCCTATACCCGGGCCGGTAACTTCTCGACCAACGACCAGGGCCAGATCGTCACCGAGGACGGCTACACCGTCCAGCCGGGCATCACGATCCCGCAGAACGCCGTCTCCACCACCATCAGCAAGACCGGCCTGGTGCAGGTGAAGATGGAAGGCGATCCCCAGCCCCAGACCGTGGGTCAGCTGGAACTGGCCAACTTCATGAACGAAGGCGGCCTCGAGGCCATCGGCGACAACATGTACATGGAGACCGCCGCCTCGGGCGCGGCCAATATCGCCGCCCCCGGCCAGCCGGGCTTCGGCACCTTGCTGCAGAACTACACCGAGGCCTCGAACGTCGACTCCGTCAGCGAAATCACCTCGCTGATCGTCGCCCAGCGCGCCTACGAAATGAACTCCAAGGTCATCACCACGGCCGACCAGATGCTGCAGGCCACCGCGAACCTGAGGTCGTAGGATCATGAAAATCTCCTTCCTTTCCTTGGGCGCGCTCTCCCTTGCCGCCCTGCTGATCGCCACCCCGGCCCTGGCCGGCCAGGCCGTGTCGCTGCGGTCCGACACCACCGACGCCGACGGCAAGATCACCCTGGGCGAGCTGTTCGACGGGGCCGGCGCGGCCTCCGACGTCGTCATCGCCACCCGCGTGGGCCCCACCGCCGTGCTCGACTCCGGCGCGGTACAGATCGCCGCCCGCCGCGCGGGCCTGGACTGGACCAATAGCGCCGGCCTTCGCCGCATCATCGTTCGCCAGGGCTCGAGTTCCGGCCCCGCCCTGGCCGGCGCCCCGCGCGGCAATGTGGAAGTTCTTGCCTATGCCCGCAGTCTGGCGTCCGGCGAGATGGTCCAGCCGGAGGATCTGGTCTGGGTGAAGGTCGCCGCCGCGCCCTCCGACGCGCCCAACGACGCCGACGCCGTGATCGGCATGGCCGCCAAACGCCCGCTGCGCCAAGGCGCGGTCGCCAGCCTGCGCGACGTCTCGACCCCGCAGGTCATCAAGGCGGGTGATATTGTCGCGGTCACCTACGAGGACGCCGGCGTGGCGCTGACCTTGCAAGGCAAGGCCATGTCGGCGGGAGCCATCGGCGAGAGCCTGATGGTCCAGAACACCGCCAGCAAGAAGATCATCGAGACCGTGGTCACCGGACCCGGCTCGACCGCCGTCGGTCCGCAGGCCATGCGCCTGAGGACCAGCCGTAACACCCTGCGCTACGCCGCTCGCTGAGAAGGTCACACATCATGCGCCCCACCCTCGCCGTTCTCCTGCTGCTCGCCCCGCTCGCCGCCTGCTCGACCGTCTCCGAGGCCGTGAAGGGCCCGCAACTGGCTCCCGTCGGCTATCCCGCCCAGTTGGCGCCGATGACCCAGCAATATGCGCCGCAGCCCCAGGCCGCCTCGTCCAACTCGCTGTGGCGGACGGGCGCGCGCACCTTCTTCAACGACCAGCGCGCCAGCAAGGTCGGCGACATCCTGACCGTGCTGATCGACATCGACGACAGCGCCACCACCAAGGACCAGACCGCCTCGTCGCGCACCTCGACCGGTTCGGTGGGCGTACCCAATTTCCTGGGCCTGGAATCCAGCCTCGGGAAGGTTCTGCCGGGCGGCTTCGATCCGGCCAACGCCATCAACACCAAGTCGGGCTTCTCCAACGCCGGGGCCGGCGCGGTCAACCGCTCGGAGAAGATCAGCCTGACCATCGCCGCTATCGTCTCGGGCGTGCTGCCCAACGGCAACCTGGTCATCCAGGGCACCCAGGAAGTGAAGACCAACAACGAGGTGCGCCAACTGACCGTGGCCGGCCTGGTCCGCCCGGAGGACATCTCCTCGGCCAACACCATCAAGCATACCCAGATCGCCGAAGCCCGGATCAGCTACGGCGGCCGCGGCGACATCAGCCGCGTCCAGAAGACCCCGGCCGGCCAGTCCCTGGTCGAGAAATTCTCGCCGTTCTAAGGACTTGGCGCGAAACGGTTTGACCGGACTCCTTGATCGGCCCTCCTTGATATGGGGGGGACGCGGGACCAAGTTACCCTGCGTCACAGCATTCGCCCGAACGTGTCGGGCCTTGGATCCGGAGCCGACCTCATGAGCAAGACCGCTCGCGCCTTCACCGCCCTGGTCGGCGCCGCCGTGCTGGCGGCCACCTTTCCGTTGGCCGCCCATGCCCAAAGCTTCAACGGTCCAATGGGCGTGACCGGACGCTGGGCGATCGACCTGTCGCGCTCGAAGTTCAACGAGGCCCTGACCGGCCCGCCGCCGCTGAGCGGCGAACTGGACGTCACCATCGACGACGGCAAGAACCTGGCCTGGACCCTGGTCGAGGTGGACGAGGCCGGCGTCGCCGCCCTGCAGTTCGCCCACGCCGTGCTCGACGGCAAGCCGACCCAGGCCGTGGTCAATCTGAATCTGGTGACGGTCAGCGTCCAACGCGTCGGCCAGAGCGCCGTCACCGTCACCACCCACGGCGACGGCGGCGCGCGCCACCAGTCGATGAAGGTGACCCGCACCGACCCCGACACCCTGCTGGTCGAGCAAGACATCGACGGCAAACCCGGCCCGCCGGACCAGACGCTGATCCTGACGCGGGTGAAGTAGGGTTTCTTAGCGGTAGCTCAGCGTCCAGCTCACCGTCAGTGGCCCGGACAGCGTCCGCGCGCCGCTCGCGCACTCGACCAGGCTCTCGAAATCACCGGTCGGCGTACGGTAGGCCTTTTCGTCCTTCAGCGCGCGCGACTTGCAGCTCAGCCCCGTCACCTTGAAGCCTCGCACGTCGCCCCGGCCATAGGTCGTTGCGCCGCCCTTGGTGGTCGGCGCGGCGGAAAACGCGGCGAAAGACAGGTCCACGGCCTTGATCGCCTGCCCGCCCTTTGGGGTGAACACGTCCGTGCGGCTGATTTTGCCGGGTTCCAGGACGTAGATCGTCTTAACACTTAGTCGGTCGTCGGCGATCGGGGCGTCCGTTCCGAGCTTGTCGAGCTGGGTCTGCTCGTAGGTGACGATTGTCCTCGCCCCCTGCTCCGTCACCTTGACATTGCGGGCATAGGCCAGCGGCGTCAGGCGCGAGCCGTCAGCCAAGGTGACGCGTGGCAGAAGCTGCGGAAACTCGCCGTCCGCCACGCCGGCCAGCAGGCCCGGGGAGAACGGGACCGGATAGTACGGCGTGTTCTCGTGCTGGCTCCTGCCGCCGTTGATGATCGGCAGGCCAATCACCCGGCCCCGATCCCGCAGCGTGACCACCAGCCGGTCATGCTCGCCCTTGGCGAACCATGTGACCCGGCGCTTGGGCAAGGTATCGAGCCAGGCGGCGTAACCGGGATCGGGCGCCTTGTCCTTGAAGCCCAGCTCGTTCCATATCGCGCTGGTATAGATGTGCTGCCGGGCCAGGCTGAGGTTTTCGCCGAGGATCCGGTGCTTGCCGCGATAGGCGTCGGTGCGCCGGCCGTGTTCCCACAGGTTCACCGAACCCATCTTCGGATCGAACCAGAAATCCATGTAGCGGGCGGTGACGCGCGAGGAGAAGGCGTAGGCCATCGTCTTCTCTTCCGGGGTAAGCACGTCGAGCTTGGCCGCCGCCGTCAGCACCTCCAGGAACGCCGTCTCGCCATAGGTCCCAATGCTGCGGCCGTATTCGAAGCCTTCGCCGCGCAAGTTCAGGCGCGGCAGCATCAGGTCGACCGACTTACGCAGCCAGCCCTTGACCTCGGGGGTCGCCGGCATGTCGGCCTCGATCAGGCGGTGGCTGATCTCGCCGATCAGCAACACGCTGTAGCGGTCGAACCGCCCTTCCCCGTCGGTCTCGTCGGCGAAACCGTATTCGCCGGAATATTTGCGATAGTGGTCCAGCGTGCGCTCCAGCAGCGCCTCGCTAGCCGAGGCGTCCTCCCAGCCCAGCTGGTAGCGCAGCCGCGCCACGCTGAAGGCCACGCCGTAATAGTTGTTGGGCAGGTCGATCAGGGTGAGGTCGTCGGCGCGCACGAACTTGCGCCAGTCCAGCTTGGTCTTCAGCTTGGCCAGGGTCTCCGGCGACACCGCCTGCTCCAGCAATCCGGCTTGCTGCAACATGTGCAGGGCCTGGCAGTAGTAATAGATGCCCCAGGTGTTGTTGGTGTCGTCCGCGGTCATGTCGGCGATCTGCCGATAGCCGGCCAGGTAGGTCGCGAACTTCGGATCGTCACGCGGCGTGTCGATCAGCAGATAGGCCAGGCCGATGGCCACCTTGCCCGGCAGGAACTTGTCGTCGGCGTCGAACACCTTCACGCCATCCAGCGTCATGTCGCGCTTCTCGATCATCAGCTTGTCGAGCAGCACGGCCATTTGGGGCAGCAGCAGCGTCTCGACCGTGTGGTTCATCGGCGCGACGGTCTCGTAGACTCGACCCCTGCCGCCGGGATCAGCGAGCGGACTCGCGGCCAAGGCCGGCGGCGCGACGAAAGCCAGCAGGGCGGCCGTCAGCAGCAGAGGCCTGGAAAGGCGCGGGACAAACTGGGGCGACATGGCTTCCTCGCCGTCACCTTGGACGGCGACGATTGTTATGTGGTTTGACCATCTGCTAGCGCTACCGCCAATATTGTCAAGCCAATCAACAAATCGGTCAGACCAATTTTCGCCAAATTGGAAAGCACGATGGGGCCGCCACGCCGCCTGGTCGGGCGGCGCGGCCAGGCCGTCACCAGTTGAACATGGTCCCGTCCTCCAGCCGGTTCACCGGCAGGTAGGCGCGCCTGTAGGGATATTGCTCGGCCAGGGTCTCGTCGATGTCGACGCCCAG
>FTJN01000094.1_pt3 | contig 35895 bp, 28 predicted proteins | sample 1658361 | NCBI WGS metagenome assembly FTJN01 (sample SAMEA3914819, study PRJEB12502) | metagenome | biome: forest; material: soil | place: Canada | collected 2010-06-26 | depth 0.3 m
GCCGGCAGCGTCAGCGTGAAGGTGCTGCCCTGCCCCGCGGCGCTCTCCACCGAGATCGTGCCGCCCAGCAGGCGCGCGAGCTCGCGCGAGATCGACAGGCCCAGGCCCGTGCCGCCGTAGCGCCGGTTGATGGTGCCGTCGGCCTGGCGGAAGGCCTCGAAGATGATGTCCTGCTGGCCTTCGGGGATGCCGATGCCGGAGTCCTTGACGGCGAACGCGACGCGGTCGTCCGGCCGCGCCTGCACGCCGATCGTCACGCTGCCGGCCTCGGTGAACTTGATCGCGTTGGACAGCAGGTTCTTCAGGATCTGCTCGACGCGCTGGTTGTCGGTGACGATGGACGTGGGGGCGTCGGGCTCGACCTGCACCTCGAACGTCAGCTTCTTCTCGCCGGCCAGCGGCGTGAACGTGCGCTGCAGGGAATCGACGAGGCGATGCACCGACACGAACTGCGGTTGCAGCTCGAGGCGGCCGGCCTCCACCTTGGACAGGTCGAGGATGTCGTTGATCAGGTTCAGCAGGTCGTTGCCGGCGCCGTAGATCGTCTGCGCGAACTTCAGCTGTTCGGCCGTGAGGTTGCCGTCCTTGTTCTCGCTGAGCAGCTTGGCCAGGATCAGCGAGCTGTTCAGGGGCGTGCGCAGCTCGTGCGACATGTTGGCGAGGAACTCCGACTTGTAGCGGCTCGCGCGCTGCAGTTCGTCGGCGCGCTCCTGCAGCGTGACCTGCGCCTCGTTGAGCGCCTCGTTCTTGCGATCGAGCACGCCCGCCTGCTCGGCCAGTTGCGTGTTGGTGGCCTCGAGCTCGGCCTGCTGGTGCTCCAGGTGCTGCTGCGACTCGGTGAGCACGCGCGACTGCTCGCCCAGTTCCTCGTTGGCGGTGCGCAGTTCCTCCTGCTGCACCTGCAGTTCCTCGTTGAGCTGCTGCGTCTCCTCGATCGAATCCTGCAGGCGCTTGCGGTACAGCGCCGAGTCGACCGACGCGCCGATGCTGCCGGCGACGAGCTTGAGGAGCTCGATGTCGCGCGCGGTCACGGGACGCATGAAACCCAGCTCGATGACCCCGTTGGTCACGCCGTCGTTGCTGATCGGGGCGACCACCAGTTCGGCCGGAGCCGTCTCGCCGAGGCCGGAGCCGACCTTGAAGTAGCTGCCCTTGAGGTTGGTGACGTGGTTGAGGCGGCCGTCGCGGACGGCCTGGCCGACGATGCCGGCACGCGCCGCGGCCACCTGGCCGTCGTCGTCTCCGCCGTCGAAGCCGTGCGTGGACACGCGCTGCAGCGTGCCGGCGTCGTCGCGCACGTACATGGCCGCGACGATCGGATCGAGGTAGCGCCCGGCGAACGCCAGCACGCTGCGGCCCACGGTGGTGAGCGTCTGCTGGCCGATCAGGTTCTCGGCGAGCTGGGCCTGGCCGTCGCGCACCCAGGCCTGTTCGGACAGCACGGTGGCCGCATCGGTCTGGGCCTTCAGCGCGCCGCCGAAGTCCTGCGACAGCTGGTTGATGTCGCGTCGGCCGGCCCAGGCGATGTAGCAGTTGACGATGATGATGAACAGCACATAGGCGCCGATGCCGGCCCAGGTGACCGTCTGCAGCGAATCCAGGCGCTCCTTGAGCAAGGCCTGCTCGTTCGTGCGTGCCGCCTGCACCTCGGCGCGGATGCGGTCGAAGAGTTGCTTGCCCGCCAGCGACCTGACGAGCGACGTCGCGTCGCCGCCCTTGCGCCGCAGGTCCATCAGTTGCTGCGCGTACGCATCCCAGCCCAGCTGCAGCGAGCGAACGCGCTTGAGTCGGTCGGTCTGGGTCGGGTTGTCGGCGGTCTGCTGGACCAGGTCCTGCACTTGCGCTTCCAGCTGCGGCTTGGCGACCTGGTACGGCGCGAGGAAGGCCTCGTCGCCGGTGATCACGTATCCGCGGACGCCGGTCTCCATGTCGGACTGCAAGGTGGTGAGCTCGTTCAACTTGCCGATCACCTGGTGGGTGTGGTCCACCCATCCCGTCACCTTCATGAAGTACAGGAAGAACGCCACGAAGGCGCCGGCGCTGACCAGGCCCACGATCAGCGGCAACGTGACGTTGCGGCGCGCGATGCGGTTGAATTGGTCGGTGTCGATGGCGGAGATGGGCATGGGCGGGGATCCGGGTCGGCTTCGGGCGTGCGCGATCATAGGTGGAGCGCGCCGGCGCGCCGGGAGGGCTTCCCCCGGGCGCAGGCGCAAGCGGCGTCCGGGATGGGCGTCTGCTCGACCATTCGGGTCACACGGCAACCAGCGTGCCTGGCATTTCGGAGCCCGCGTGGACGGATCCGGGAACGCGCGCCGGCCTGGCGACGTCTGGTACGGCAAGAGACGCCTGAGGCAGGCCCTTCACCGGGAAGTCCCGGCGCGTCGCGCACCGCCTCCGCCGACCTGAAGAGGGTCGCCACACTCGTGGCCCACCGCCACTACAGGAACAGTTCCTGCAGGTCGTTGAGGAAGTCGAAGCCGCGCACCGTGGGCTGCACCCATTCGGCGCCGGGCAGGCCGGTGCGCGCGATCAGGCCGCGCGTCTCGGCCTCGCGCAGCCCTTTCTCGATGGCCGACAGCGGCAGCCCGCAGCGCTCTGCGAACAGCGACAGCGCGAAACCGTCGCGCAGGCGCAGCGCGTTGAGCATGAACTCGAACGGCAGCTCGGCGCGCGCCACGTCGGCCTCGTTGGACACACCCTGGCCGCCCAGCGACCGGTCCATGTACATGCCCGGCTCGCGCCAGCGCACCTGGCGCGTCACGCGATGCGCGAACGACAGCTTGCCGTGCGCGCCCGCGCCGAGCCCGAGGTAGTCGCCGAACTGCCAGTAGTTGACGTTGTGGCGGCACCGATGGCCGGCCTTGGCATAAGCCGAGACCTCGTAGCGCTCGAAGCCGGCGCCGCCGGTGCGCTCGGTGACGCGATCGAGCATGTCGTAGGCGGTGTCGTCGTCGGGCAGGTTGGCCGGCGGACGCTTCGCGAAGACGGTGTTGGGCTCCATCGTCAGGTGGTACAGCGACAGGTGCGGCGCGCCGAGCGCGAAGGCCTGGTCGAGGTCGGCGTCGAGATCGGCCAGCGTCTGGCCCGGCAACGCGTACATCAGGTCGAGGTTGAAGGTCTCGAAGCTGCGCGCCGCCTCCTCCGCGGCCGCGAGCGCCTGCGCGCCATCGTGCACGCGCCCGAGCGCGCGCAGGTGGGCGTCGTTGAAGGTCTGCACGCCGATCGACAGCCGGTTCACGCCGGCCTGCGCGAACGCGCGAAAGCGATCCTTCTCGAAGGTGCCGGGGTTGGCCTCCATCGTGATCTCGCAGTCGGCCGCCAGCGGCAGCAGCATGCGCAGGTCGGACAGCAGGCGCGCGATGCCATCGGGCGAGAACAGCGAGGGCGTGCCGCCGCCGATGAAGATCGTGTGGATGGTGCGGCCCCAGACGATGGGCAGCGAGCGTTCGAGGTCGGCGCGAACCGCGTCCAGGTAGCGCTGTTCCGGCAGGTCCTTGGGCGTCGCGCCGGCCGTGTGGAATTCATGCGAGTTGAAATCGCAGTACGGGCACTTCTTCAGGCACCAGGGCAGGTGCACGTAGACCGACAACGCGGGCGGCACGGGCAGGCTCAGCGTGCCGGGGCGGTGGTACCACTGCGGGTCGCGCAGGGGCGCGCCCGCGAGCGACTCTCCGTTCGCGAGCTCGCCCTCGCCGGACTCGCCGCCGGCGGCATTGACGGGGTGGATGCGGATGAGGCTCATGATCGAAACGGGCTCAGCGTCGGTCGACGACGTGCGGCGTCAGAGATGCCACGCCTGCTGCATCAATGTCCGAATCTGCCCCGCCGCGATCGCCCGATGGCTGTGCGCGTTCTTCACGTCCTTGGCCAGCGACGCCACGGTTGCCCCGAACGCCGGAATGAACATCAGCGGGTCGTAGCCGAAGCCGCCCGTGCCTTCGAGCCCGCGCAGGATCTCGCCGTTCCAGCGGCCCACCGCCACCAGCGGCGACGGGTCGCCGGCAGAGCGGATGGCCACCAGCGTGCACGCGAAGTTGGCGCGACGATCCTCCACGTCGCGCAGCTTCTCGAGCAGCAGCGCGTTGTTGGCTTCGTCCTGCGTCTGGCGCACGGCCTCGCGCGCGAGCGTCTCGCCCGCGCTCGCGGCGACCGTGGCGTAGTTCGCCGAGATCACGCCGGGCATGCCGCCCAACGCGTCGACGCACAACCCCGAGTCGTCGGCGATCGCCGGCAGCCCCGTCGCGGCGGACGCGTGCCGCGCCTTCGCCAGCGCGTTCTCGATGAACGTGACGTGCGGCTCCTCGGCCTCGGTCACGCCCAGCTCGCCCTGGCGCACGAGCTCGACGCCCAGGCCGTCGAACAGCGCCTGCAGTTCGGCGAGCTTCTTCGCGTTGTTGGAGGCGAGGACGAGCTTCATGGTCAGACTCCGAGGGCGGCCTTCTGCGCAACGATCAATTGGCGGATGCCCGCGTCCGCGAGGTCCAGCAACTGGTTCATCTCGACGCGCGAGAACGCCGCGCCTTCGGCGGTGCCCTGCACCTCGATGAAGTGGCCGGCGCCGGTCATCACGACGTTCATGTCGGTGTCGCAGGCCGAGTCCTCGACGTATTCGAGGTCGAGCAGGGGCGTGCCCTCGACGATGCCCACGGACACGGCGGCCACGAACCCGATGAGCGGCGTGCGCTCGAGCTTGCCGGCGACCAGCAGCTTGGTGATGGCGTCGTGCGCCGCGACGCAGGCGCCGGTGATGGCCGCGGTGCGCGTGCCGCCGTCGGCCTGCAGCACGTCGCAGTCGAGCGTGATCGTGCGTTCGCCGAGCAGCTTCATGTCGAACACGGCGCGCAGCGAGCGGCCGATCAGGCGCTGGATCTCCTGCGTGCGGCCGCTCTGCTTGCCGCGTGCGGCCTCGCGGTCGGAGCGGGTGTGCGTGGCGCGCGGCAGCATGCCGTATTCGGCCGTGACCCAGCCTTCGCCCTTGCCCTTGAGGAACGGCGGCACGCGGTCCTCGACGGAGGCGGTGCACAGCACGCGCGTGTCGCCGAACTCCACCAGCACCGAGCCTTCGGCGTGGACGGTGAAGTTGCGCGTCAGCTTGATCGGGCGCAGCTGGTTGACGGCGCGGTTCTGGGTGCGGACGAAGGTCATGCGGAAATCCTCGAGGGGTCTGGCTCCTTCCACATCCGCAAAATGGCGCGAAGCGAAGAAGCAATGTTGATTGCGGATGGGGAAGGTGCCTGACCCCGATCGTGGCCCGTGAGCGCGATCGGGGTCAGGCACCCGCCGGGAAGGTCGTCAGCTGCAGGGCGGGAGCTTCTGGCGGGAGCCAGACCCCTCCCTCACGTCTTGCGCGGCCCGGACCGTTGGATCGCCTCGTTGATCTCGCGGATCGAGCGCTCGATCTCGTCGTCGTCGATGTCCGGCAGGAACGAGTCGCCGCTCATGCTGGCCTGGATCGTCGAGGCGAACACGTCCTCGCCCAGCGTGCGCGTGGAGACGTTGCCGTTCTGGTCCTCGTCCTCCGAGGCTTCCCATTCGACGGCCAGCGCGGTGACGTTGTCGCTCTTCTCGCCGGCATTGCGCAGCGCCTGCTCCACGATCTCGGGCACCGAGTCGTGGATCGGGTAGCCGGACATCATCTTGACGATGTCGGCGTCCTCGACGCTGCTCCACAGGCCGTCGGAGCACAGCAGCACGCGGTCGCCGGTGCGCAGCACCATGGGGCCGGCGCTGTCGATCACCGGCTTGCCGGGGCTGCCCAGGCAGGTGAACAGCACGTTGCGGTTGACCTTTTCATCGAGCGGCACCACGTGCGACAGCGCCTCGCGCAACTCGGAGTACGAGTGGTCGCGCGTGCGGGCGATCAGGCGGTCGCCGCGCACCAGGTACAGCCGCGAGTCGCCGCAGTGGGCCCAGTAGATGTTGCCGCCCTGCAGCACGCAGGCCACGATGGTGGTGCGCGGGGTGTCGGTGAGGCCGCGGTCGGTGGCGTAGCGCAGCAACTGGTGGTGGCCGGCGAGGATCGCGTCCTGCAGGAAGCGCTGCGGATCCTTGAGGTCGGTCTTGGCCTCCTTCTGGAAGAACGCCGCCAGCGTCTGCAGCGCGAGCTGCGACGCGACCTCGCCTTCCGGATGGCCGCCCATGCCGTCGGCCAGCGCGAACAGGCCCGAATCCCGCGTGTAGCAATAGCCCATGCGGTCTTCGTTCTTCTCGCGGCCGCCCTTGCGACTGACCTGGTAGGTACCAAACTTCATCAGATTTGCTCCAGCCCCGAGCGTGCGCTCAGGGGTGTGTTCCCGACTTCAGGTTCTCGATCTGCAGCTTGAGCCGCTCCGAGAAGCTGAGCGTGGTGTAGCGGCGTTCGATCTCGCGCGACAGTTCCTTCTGCAGCGCGAACACGCTCTGCGGCCGCGACAGCGGATCGAGCGCCATGCACCACTCGATGACCTCGATGAGATTGTCCGAGTAGACGTTGCGCAGTCTTGACAGCGACAGCGGCAGGCGATCCTTGTCGATGCGCTGCGGCGCGTCGTTGGGCGGGTAACCCTGCATGCACGCGTAAAGGCAGGCGCCGATGGCGTAGATGTCGGTCCACGGGCCCAGCGAGCCGTCGCGGCGATACATTTCCGGCGCCGCGAAGCCCGGCGTGTACATCGGCCGGATGAACTGGCCTTCCTTGCTGAGCACTTCGCGCGCGGCGCCGAAATCGAGCAGCACCGCGCGGTTGTCGTTGGTGATGAAGATATTGGCCGGCTTGATGTCCAGGTGCAACATCTTGTGCTGGTGGACGATGCGCAGGCCGCGCAATATTTCGTCGAACAACGAGCGAATGGTGGATTCGCGCAATACCTTCTCGCGTTTCAGGTCGCGCGCCGTGACGATGAAATCCTGCATGGTGTCACCCTGCAGATAATTCATCACCATGTAGACGGTTTCGTTCTCGCGGAAGAAATTCAGCACCGAGACCACGCTCGCATGCGAAATCTGCGCAAGTGAGCGGCCCTCTTCGAAGAAACTCTTGAGCCCGAGGCGGTACAGTGGCTGCTTTTCCGGCTTCACGCGCGGAATCAATTCACCTGGCGACCGATCGGCCAGCGAGGCGGGAAGATATTCCTTCAGCGCGACGAGATGACGTGTTTCATCTTCGGCCAGGTAAACGATGCCGAAACCGCCTGCGGCGATCTTCTTGACGATCTGATAGCCGCCGACCACAGTCCCCGAAGGAAGCGGGGCGGGTTTTGGCTTTGACATAATCTCTTTTTGCAACCTGGCACTCGCGACATGGCAGTTTACAGCATGACCGGCTTCGGTAACGCCTCGGCGACCGCAGCATCCGCCGCCGCCTCCGAAGGCTCCGCAGCCTCGGATTCCGCGGCGGTCACCGTCGAACTCCGATCGGTGAACAGCCGGTTTCTCGACATCTCGTTCCGCATGCCCGACGAATTGCGCCAGCACGAGGGGGCCTTGCGCGACCTGATCACGGCCGGATGCCGGCGCGGCAAGGTCGACGTGCGCGTCAGCGCGGCCAAGAGCAGCGGCGACGACTGGCCCCAACCCACGTCCGACCAGCTCAACCGATTGTCACGCCTCGAAGGCACCGTGACGTCGTGGATGACGAAAGCGCAACCGCTGACCGTGAACGAAGTCCTGCATTGGTGCCGTTCGGCGCCGGTGGCGACCGCCGGCCGCGTGGACGAGGCCTTGATGGAAGCCGGCAAGCGCGCCGTCGCCGCCCTCAAGGAAGCCCGCGCCCGCGAAGGCGACAAGCTGGTGGCGATCCTGATGGAACGCATCGTGCGCCTGCGCGAGCTCGCGGCCCAGGCCGAGCCGCTGGTGCCGGCCGTCGTCGAACGCCAGCAGCAGCGCTTTCTCGAACGCTGGGCCGAGGCCCTGAAAGCGACCGGCGGCCACGAGGCCACGTCGTCGGCCGGCAGCGTTCCCACCGAGGCGCTGCGCGAACGCGCGATGAACGAGGCCGCCACCTTCGCGCTGCGCATCGACGTCGCCGAGGAACTGTCGCGCCTGCGCGCCCACCTGGAAGAGATCGCGCGCCTGCTCAAGGGCGGCGGCGAGCTCGGCAAGCGCCTCGACTTCCTGATCCAGGAACTGCACCGCGAGGCCAACACGCTGGGCTCGAAGTCGGCGGCGCTCGAGCTGACCGGCGTCTCGGTGGAGATGAAGGTGCTGATCGAGCAGATGCGCGAGCAGGTGCAGAACGTCGAGTGAGGTTCAGGGGGTCTCGGGCCATCCGAGACCCTGCGCCAAGTGATTGATTTTCAAGGATTTTCGTCCCAGACGATCTCAGAGCGCCCCAGTGGAGCGCATGCTATGACACGGGGTTTTCGCAAAACGCCACCGACCGGAATTCGAGCGCTTGGCTGAGCGCCGGACCGGTCGACAGAAGTGTCGGGGATGGACTGACTTTCGTTGCTTCTGCGCGGCGCGTCGATGACTCCACCCGGAGACCGCATGGAAATCAAGTGGATAGAGGATTTTGTCGCGCTCGCCCAAACCCAGAGCTTTTCGCGCGCGGCCGAAATCAGGAATCTCACGCAGTCCGGATTCAGCCGGCGCATCCAGGCGCTCGAGCAATGGGTCGGCGCCGATCTGGTGGATCGCAGCGGCTATCCGCCCACCCTGACGCGGTCAGGGCGGCTCTTCAAGGAGGCCGCCGACGAAATCCTGCTGAAGTTGTACGACGTGCGCGCCGTCATCCGTGACGATCGGCGCATGCCCGGCGTGGGTCTGCAGATCGCGGCAGGCCATACGATCGCCCTGACGTTCCTGCCTGACTGGCTGGCCTCGCTGCCCCAGCAGTTCAAGGGCGTTCGCATGCGCGTCATCCCCACCAACGTGCACGACTCGATCCTGATGCTGGTCAATGGCAACTGCGAGCTCATGTTCGCTTACCACCATCCCCAGCTCCCGCTGCATCTCGACCCCGGCAAGTATGAGCATCTGACGGTGGGCGTCGATGTGCTGATGCCGGTCTGCAAGCCGAACGAGCGCGGAAATCCGATCTACCGCCTGTCGACGGCTGCCCATCGTGCCTTGCCGCTGATCTCCTACACCGAGACGAGCTACTTCGGCCGTTGCCTCACCTTCCTGCTGAAGCGCGCGAAGACCCGTCCGAAGCTTGAATCGCACTACGAATCGGACATGGCCGAACTGGTCAAGAAGATGGCAGTCGCCGGCGAAGGCATCGCGTGGCTGCCGCGAAGCGCGGTGGCGGCCGAACTCGCGGAAGGCCAGCTCGTGCAGGCGGGCATCGCCGATTGGTGTCTCGAACTCGAACTTCGGGTTTATCGGGGTGCCTCGGCCAGCCATCCGCTCGTCTCCACTCTGTGGCAAGGCTTGGCCGAGTCGTCCGCAAAAGGTTGAAATCCGCGTGGCATGCGGCCGCCGCATCGGCGAATGCGGACGTCGCATCGTGCGAAACGCGGTCTTCCCTAGCATCCGGATGCGGTGTCGCGAGAGCGTGTCTCGACCGACCCCGCCCCTCGCGCGCTCCCGTTGGAGCGTGCGCAACCTTCCGGATCGACGACATGAAAAATCGACTGACTCTCTACATCGCGCTCGGCATGCTGCTCGGCGTAGCGGCAGGGGCCATCAGCCACGGCCTGGCGGCAGACGCCGAGGCAGCCAAGTCCGTCGCGAGCTGGTATTCGATCCTGACGGACGTCTTCCTGAGGCTCGTCAAGATGGTCATCGCGCCGCTGGTCTTCGCGACGCTGGTCTCCGGCCTCGCCGGGATGCACAGCGACCGCGCCATCGGCCGCATCGGGGTCCGGTCCATCGCCTGGTTCGCCTGCGCATCGTTCGTGTCGCTGGCGCTGGGCCTGGTCTTCGTGAACCTGCTGCAGCCCGGCGCCGGCCTGCACCTGGTTGCGAGCAGCGCCCCCGTCAACACGGGACTGAACACGGCGGGCCTGAACGTCAAGGACGTCATCACCAAGATATTTCCGACCAGCCTCCTCGACGCGATGGCGCGCAACGACATCCTCGAGATCGTCGTGTTTTCGGTGTTTTTCGGGCTCAGCCTGAACGCGCTCAAGAGCAATCGCGCGGTCGCCGCGTTGATTTCGCTGGTCGATGCCCTGATGGATGCGATGCTGCGGCTCACCAACTACGTGATGCGCACGGCACCCATCGGGGTGTTCGGCGCGCTGGCGTCAGCCGTCACGATCAAGGGCGTGGGCCTGTTGGGCACATACGGCAAGCTTGTCGGGTCGTTCTACGTCGGGCTGGCGGCGCTATGGGTCGTGCTGATCGCAATCGGCTATCTCTTCCTGGGCAAAAGTGTCGGCGCTTTGATGCGCGCGATCCGCGAGCCCGCGATGCTGGCCTTCTCGACCGCCAGCAGCGAAGCGGCATTCCCGCGGTTGACCGAGAAGCTCGAGGCGTTCGGCATCGACAAGAAGATCGTCGGCTTCACGTTGCCGCTGGGGTATGCGTTCAACCTCGACGGCTCGATGATGTACCAGTCATTCGCCGCCGTCTTCATCGCGCAGGCATTCGGCATCGACATGTCGCTCGGACAGCAGGCCACGATGTTGCTGGTGCTGATGCTCAGCAGCAAGGGAATGGCGAGCGTGCCGCGCGGCTCGGTGGTCGTCGTCGCCGCGATCGCGCCGATGTTCCAGCTGCCGGCCGAAGGCGTGGCGCTGGTGCTCGCCGTCGACCAGGTGCTCGACATGGGCCGCACGATGACCAACGTCGTCGGCAACAGCATCGCCACGGCGGTCATCGCGCGCTGGGAAGGCGTGAAGACGCGAGCAGCCGCCCCGGCGTCGCGGGTTCAGGACGTGCTTGTCGTTCGTGCATGAGCATCGACTGCCAACCATGACCGAGACCAGTTGCAGCCTTCCCGTCGATGCCGAGGCCGTCCAGCCCCTGCCGTTGGGTGTCGTCGGTGTCCTCGGTGGCATGGGCCCGCTGGCGACGATCGATTTCCTGAGGAAACTGGTGGCGGCGACGCCCGCGCACACCGACCAGGAACACGTGCCCGTCGTCGTCAGCGCCATTCCGCAAGTTCCCGATCGGACGCGCGCCTTTCGCGGCGAGGGCCCGTCGCCGCTCACGGCGATGATCTCCAGCGCGCAGCGGCTGAAGGCGGCCGGCGCCGGCCTGGCGGTCATCGCGTGCAACACGGCGCACCTGTGGTTCGACGACATCGAAGACGCCTTGGGCCTGCCGATGATCCACCTCGTGGACGCCGCGATCCAGGACGCCATCGCGCTCGCGGGCCCGGGGGGGCGCATCGGCCTGCTCGGAACGGATGCGACGCTGGCCTCCGGCTTGTACGTCAACCGCGCAGCGGCGACGGGCCTGATGCCTGTCCACTGGTTGCTGCCGACGGCCCGTGAGACGATCGACCGCGTGGCGCGCGGCATCGACGCCGTGAAGTCCGGGGACCTGGCGACCGGCCGCGAGCTCCTGGTGAGCGCGGCGCTCCGCCTGAAGGAGCGTGGCGCGGACGTCGTCATCCTCGGCTGCACGGAGATTCCGGTCGTGCTGAACGACGCCAACGCGCCCGTGCCAGTCATTGACGCGACCGCCGCGCTGGCCAGACGCGCTGTCGCGTGGTCGCTGGCATGTCGCACGGCGTCGGGCGAGCGCTCGACAGGTTGAGGACGAGGCGCCTCGCGGGAGGACGCTGCGAAGGCCGCGGCGCGAGCGGTGACCGCAAGGCAAGAGCTACTGGCAGCCTTGTCGGTCAGATCAGCCCCACTTCATTTCGCCCTTGGCCACCTTGGCTCCGATCTGCAGCGCGACGGCCAATCCGGCATCCGGATAGCGCCGGTTCATGGCCTCGATCAAGGCTGCGCTGTCCTTGGCCTTGGGCAGTTCCGCTTCGAATGCCAGCAGGTAGTCGCGCGTGTAGGCCAGGGCGGAGGCGCCGGGCGCGCCGTTGATGGTGGTGTGACCGGGCACGACGACGCGCGGCTTGCGCGACGCGATCGCATCCAGGTTCCTCACCCACGCGGCACGCGCCTCGGTCGTCGGCGTATCCGCCGTCCACACATGCAGGCCGGAGAAGACGAGCACGCCGCCGAACACCGCCTGCAGCGAAGGCACCCACAGGTAGCGGGTGTTGGGCAAGCCCTCGGCAGCGACGACGTCGATCGCGTGGCCTTCCAGGCTCATCGACGGACCGTCGAAGGCTTCCGGCATGACGATGTCATCGAGCTTCTGCGGGCCGTTCTCCTTGAGCTGCGGAGCCCAGATGTCCAGCTTCTTCTGCACGCTGGCCTGGATGGCGGCGATGGTGGCCGAGGCGGCGATGACCTTGGCGCCCGGAAAGGCGGCCTTGATGGGGCCGAGGCTGAAGTAGTAGTCCGGGTCGCTCTGGCTGACGTAGATGGTGGTCAGCGTCTTGCCGGACGCCTTGATCGCCTCGGCCACGGCGCGGCCGTCGGGCAGCGAGAAGCCACCGTCGATCAGGATGGCCTCCTTGGCGCCGGACAGCAGCACCGGGGCGCGGAAGAAGCCGTGCTCGCCGGCGGGAAAGTGCTTCCACTGCAGCGGTGCGGGCGCAGCCTGGGCGCGGCCCAAGCCGGCCGCTGCGGTGGCGGCGCCGGCGGCGCTCTGGAGGATTTCGCGGCGAGTCATCATGGTCGTCCTTTGGTGGTCGTGAAGCGGGTTTGGAACATCGAGACGCCTGCTCGGGCGGCGAGGCATGTGCGGCGGATCAGGCGCCTGTCAACTGATCGACGAACGCCTGCGGATCGGAGAAGAGCGCGCTCGCGTTCAGCAACTGGCGTCCACCTTCGCGCTCGACGATGAACGTGGGCACGCCCCGGGCGCCGAACTGCCGCAACATGGATTGCGCCTCGGCCACGCGCTCCCGGTGGTCATCCAGCAATGAGGCGTCCGACTGCGTCAGGCGCAGCGCCGCGTGGCGCAGTCCCAGGCCTTCGAGGATCGCGGCCAGCGTGTCCGGCCGCGTGACGTCCCGGCCCTCGACATAGCGGGCGCGCTGGAGGGCCTCGAGCGCCTCGAGCTCGCGGTCGGGCTGGCTCTGCATGACGGCCGTCAGCGCCACGCTGGCGGGGCCGCTGTCAAACATCTGTCGGCGATCCGACAATACTTCGGCGCGATAGCGTTCGCTGAAACGCTGGCCGGTCAGGCGCTCGATGCGCTGGTCGTTGCTCCACGCGTAGGCCGCGAACGCGTCATCCATGGGGCGTGCGCCGTCGCCCGAGAACAGGCCGCTCGGCCACAGCCGCACCTCGACCGCGCCGGTGCCGGCGATGGCGCCCAGCGACGCTCCAGCGCCGTAGCACCAGCCGCACAGCGGATCGAAGATGTAGTGGAGGGTCTTGGACATCGGAGTCTCGAGCTCGGGGATGTCTGCATCGTAGGAAACAAGCATTGACAGATAAATGGCGATGAAGAAGATGGTCCGTATGGAAAAAGCAAACAATCAGAGCGAGCCGGCCTCGAACCACTTCGCAAGCCTCAATCGTCTGGCCTATTTCGCGGCGGTCGTGGAGTGCGGCAGCTTCACGGCGGCAGCCGACCGCCTGGGCATCACCAAGGCCGTGGTCAGCCAGCAGGTGGCACGGCTGGAGCGGGAGTTCCGCACGACGTTGCTCACACGAACCACCCGCAAGGTGCTGCCCACCGACGCGGGCAAGAGCTTCTACCAGCGCTGCGCACTGATCCTGCGCGAAGCCGGCGATGCGTTCGACGAACTGGCGGAGGTCTCGACCGAACCTTCCGGAACGCTGCGGCTGACCGCGCCGTTCGACTACGGCATCACCGTCGTGGTCCCTGCCATTTCCGAATTCACGCGACGCCATCCCCGGTGCAAGGTCGACGCCGTGTTCAGCGATCAGACCCTCGATCTGGTGTCCGCCCAGGTGGAACTGGCGATCCGGGTCGGCTGGCTGACGGAACAACATCTGCAAGCGCGCCAGATCGGGACGTTCCGCCAAATGCTGGTTGCGGCAGGGTCATGGCGCAAGCGGATCGCCCGGATCCGCGAGCCCGATGACATCACGTCGCTGCCCTTCATCGCCAATAGCGCGTTGCGTGATCCCACGCACTGGAGCTTCTCGCGCAACGAGCTTGATCGACGGCGCGTGGCAGTCCAGTCATCCATTTCGATCGACACGACGCTCGCCGTTCGCGAAGCCGTGCTGCAAGGGGCCGGGCTGTCGGTCCTGCCGGACTACGTCATCGAAGCCGACTTGGCGGAGGGCAGGCTGATCCGCGTGCTGCCGGACTGGAACTTGCCGTCGGGTGGCATTCATGCCGTGTTCCCCGCTGCGCGCTTCAGGCCGGCCAAGGTGCACGCTTTCGTGAAACTGCTGACTGGCGAACGCCAGGATTGATTCGAACGGGAATCAGTCAGCGACCTCGTGCCGGCGCGTCATCGACTTGCCTTTCGACTGCGGCCCCGCGACGCCGATCGGACCGGCACGCTGGCCGTACTCTGCCCACCAGGCTGCGAGCGCCTTCATCGTGGGCCCAAGCCCGCGAGCCTTGGGCGTGATCGCGCACTCGACGCGCCGCGCCACCTCCGCATGGATTCGATCGAGTGGACGGTGGGGGGGCGGCCGACCGGTAGTGCAGTGGGTCGTCAAACTGCGAGACGGAACAACTCTCGAGGCGTGTTTCCAAGCACGATGTCACGCTCATGCAGGTCAGGCAGCCATGCGTCGAGCAGATTCCGTTCGGTGGTGTAGTTCGCCGATTTCTCGAACAACGTGTGCGGCCAGTCGCTGCCCCAGACCAGCCGGTCCAGGCCATGGGACGCTTTCAGCAGAGGCACGGCAGCGAGGGCCGTCGCCTCCCCTGCCCCGTGTCCGCCGTTGCGGTAGGCCCCCGACAGCTTGACCCAGACCTGGCGCGAGCGACCGGTGGAGAGCAGATAGCGAAACCCCGGGTCGTCGACACCCAGTACCTCGTCCGGGCGACCGAAGTGGTCGACGACCACATTCAGGCCTGCCGCCAGCAGCGGATCCATCACCGGCTCGAGCTTCCCCGCGATCTGGTGGACCTCCACCTGCCATTGCATCTGGTGCAGTTGACGGAGCAGCCCGGCCCAGGCAGTCGATGCGAAGTCGGGGGTGGGGAGGCCAATGAGGTTGAGGCGGATGCCCACGGCGCCGGCCGACGCGAGCGCTTGGAGTTCGTCGACGGGAATACCCGGCTCGACCACCACGACGCCCCTCAGGCGATCGGGATGCGCGCGCAGCGCGGCAACCAGGTAGCTGTTGTCCGTGCCCAGGAAGCTCGGTTGTACAAGCACGCCATGGGACATCCCGTGCGTGTCCAGCGTGTTCAGGTAGTCGTCGATGGTGGCGTCGTAGCCCGCGGGCGCGCGACGACGGTCGGGCATCGGCAGGTCGCGCCGGAAGACGTGGGCGTGGCAATCGATCGCCCTCACGGACGTGCTCCGGATCGGGTTGACGCAAGCCGGGAGCGGCGCCGAGGCGGCGAGGCCAAGCAGTCCGAGGTTGACCTGGCGTCTGGTGGGCCCATTCGGCATGGCTTCCGATCCTCTCCGGTTCGCGCCCGTGCGCGCGTCAATCGATGACTGGTGACGTGAATGGCCTCGTTCCGGCCCAGGGCGGCAACCGCTGCAAGTGCGCTGACGCCGCCGGTGCGGCAGGCATCAGGCGACTCGCCGTGCATGGGCTCCAACCCCCGAACCCGACTGCGATTCGGCGGAAGCCGCCGGCAGGAGTTCCCTTCCCCTGGTTTCGGGAAGCAGCATCACCGTGAGCATCGCCACGCCGTAGGCGACGGCTGCATCGATGCCGATCGCGTCGCCCAACGGCATGGTCTTGCTCATGTAGCCGACCAACGCCGGGAACAGCGCGGAAGCGATACGCCCGAAGTTGTAGCAAAAGCCGACGCCTGTTCCGCGGATGTCGGCCGGATACAGTTCGTTGAACAAGGCCCCGAGGCTGGCAGGGATGCCGGCGGCGAAGAAGCCGAGCGGAAAGCCGAGCGCCAGCATCTCGGTGTTGGTCAGCGGAAGCATCACGTAAGCCAGTACCGTGACGATGCAGAAGAACGCAAACAGCGCGATGTTGCGCCGCCGTCCGATTCGATCGAGCAGATAGGAACTCGCGATGCAGCCGCACCAGAACGCGACAATGACGACGGCGAGATAGCCGCCCGTGTTGAGCACCGACAGGTGGCGCTCCTTCGACAGGAAGGTTGGCAGCCAGGTCATGATCGCGTAGTAGCCCCCGTGAGCCCCGGTGCCCAGCAAAGCGCCGAGCAACGTGACGCGCAGCACGTCGGGCCGAAAGACCTGCAACACCTGCGACCAGCCTGACTTGGCCGGTGCATGCGCCGACCGGGTCCGACTGGGCTCCTTCAAGCTGCGTCGGAGCCAGAGGACGAGCAAGGCGGGCAGCAGGCCCACCACGAACATGGCGCGCCACGCGATGTCAGATGGCAACCACGAGTACATGACCGTGTACAGGATGACCGACCCGCCCCACCCGATGGCCCACGCGCTTTGCACGGCGCCCATCGCCTTGCCGCGGCTTTCGGAGCGGATGGTCTCGGCCATCAGCACCGCGCCGGCTGCCCATTCGCCGCCGAAGCCGAAGCCCTGCAGCGCCTTGAGCACCAGCAGTTGCGGGAACGTCTGCGCGAAGGCGCACAGGCACGTGAAGCCGGCGAACCAGAGGATCGTCAACTGCAGGGTCCGCACGCGTCCGAATCGGTCGGACGCCGCTCCGGCGATCCATCCTCCCAACGCCGACGAGATCAGCGTGACGCTGCTGATCGCGCCAGCCTGGGTCTTGTCGATGCCGTAAGCCGCGATGATCGCCGGGATCGCCAGAGTGAACATCTGCACGTCGAGCGCGTCGAGCGCCCAGCCTGCGAAGCAACCCCAGAAAGTGCGCTGCTCGATCTGCGTCGAACGCCGGTACCAGGTGAACATCGTTTGTCTCCAGCTTTATACATACAGTCATCTATATGACTAGATATGTACTCTATACCTCGCATCAACCGCCGGTGTGGGTACAAACCCCTGGTCGATGGGTCGGGCTCGCGCGAGCTCGGCTGCTAGAGTGTCTTTTCATCTGGACATCTACATGAGTGCACGAGTGCCGCCACCAATCAACCCACCCGACGAGCGCCTGCCGCGCTACCAGCAGTTGCGCGACGATTTGGTGCAGCGCATCGCCGCGGGCGAGTGGGCCCCAGGCGAGGCGATTCACACCGAGGCCGAGTTGTCGACGGCCTATGAGGTTTCGACCGGAACCCTGCGCAAGGCCATCGATCTGCTCGTGGCCGAAGGGGTCCTGACCCGGAGCCAGGGCAAGGGCACCTTCGTCAGGCGGCCGCGATTCGATTCGTCGCTGTTCCGCTTCTTCCGATTCAAGTCGGCCAACGGCGAGCCTGTACGCCCGACCGCGCGCATCCTGCAGCGCGCGATCGTCGTGCCGGACGACGGCGTGCGACAGGTCTTGCAACTGGGCCCTCGCGGCAAGGTGATTCAACTTTCCCGACTACGCCTCGTGGACAGCCAACCCGTTCTCGCCGAGGAGATCTGGCTCCCGCGGGATGGATTCGAAGCGCTGGCCAGCCTGCCCATCGAAGACTTCGGCGACTTGCTCTACCCTCTGTACGAGCGTCTTTGCAAGCAGGTGGTCGCCACCGCGCGGGAAACGCTTCGCGTGGAGCAGGCCGACAAGGCCATCTCCAAGACCCTGGGCATCGGCGCCGGTCATCCCGTGATTCGCGTCAACCGCGTGGCACTCAATTTCGCGGGCAAGCCGGTCGAGTGCCGGAGCACTGTGGGCGCGGCGGACGGGTTCCAGTACGAGATCGAGATTCGTTGAGCGCCCGGCCTTGGGCTCCAGGACTGACCTGGCAGGCCATGTGCGGCACGCGCCTGTCGTTCTTCTGGCAAGCGCGATTGGCATGCTTCGATGCGCCGCCGCCCTGAGTAGCCAAAAGACAGGTTTGGCGCAAGTGGACGGTTCCCTCCCGGACAAGCACAACGAATCTTGACGCGACCTCGCTTGGGAGCGCATTCGGCGCGAATCCAGCTGTGCGAAGGCCGCTGTCAGTCCGTCGCCCGTGGCGAAGACGATCGCTCTGGCGCCCTCGCCGTCGCGTGTTGCCTGAACGACGAGCTGTGCACACCCGCCTCGACGTCGGCGGGTCCGTCGCCCATTCGAATACGCGCGCAAGTGCGCCTCCTCGGAGAGCCGCCCGCACGACGAAGGATGCTCGCAACTACTGATTGATTTATTTATTGATTTTTCTAAGCTTGCTCCATCAACACGTCGATTTCGCATGCCTACCGTCCCCAAAATCTCCGAGATCGCTCGACTGGCGGGCGTCGGCACCGCGACGGTCGATCGGGTGCTCAACCGCCGTTCGGGCGTCAACGCAGAAACCGTCCAGCGGGTGCTGCAGGTCGTCGAAGAACTCGGCTCCCCGCGCCAGCCCGGGCGCCCGCGCAAGGGCGAGAACTTCCGCTTCGTCTACGTGCTGCCGGCCGACGAGTTCGCGCACCTGGGGCTCATCGATCGGCAGATCGCGCAGTCGGCAGGCGACTTCCGCCACCAGCACGTCACCGAGGTCACCTGCCGGATCGACGCCAGCGATCCGGCCGCGTTCGCCGAAGAGCTGTTGGGGTTGCGCGACTGCCACGGCATCGCACTGCTCGCACCCGACCTGCCGCCCATCAAGCTGGCGATCAACGAACTGACGCGGATGGGCATCCACGTTGTGACCTTGTTCTCCGACGTGGCCGGGTCCATGCGCGAGACGCACATCGGGCCGGACAACCGCGCTGCCGGGCGCACCGCGGGCCTGCTGCTGGCGCGGATGGCGCGCGCCGGCGCCCGCGACACGCTCTTGCTGTCGTCGCAGGCCACGCGCATGTCGGCCGAGATCGAGCGCCGCATCGGGTTCGCACAGGTCGTCGAGGAACGCTTCCCGGAGCTGCGCATGGTGCGCATCCCCGATCTTCCTCCCGACGACGCCGGCGCCGCCCAGGCCTTGCTGCACTTCCTGGAGAACGACGTCGATCGCGATCGCGTCGCCGGCATCTACAACGTCGGCTCCGGCAGCGCGGGCGTGGTGCAGGCCCTGGCGCAGGCCGGGCTCGCGAGCCAGGTCGGTGCCATCGCGCACGATTTCACCGATCCGCATCGCGCGTTCCTGAGCAGCGGCAGCCTGTCGTACGTGCTGCACCAGGACATCCACTACTGCGTGCTCGCCGCCGCGCGAGTGCTGCGAGCGCTTTGCGAGAACGTGCGAGGCGCACTCAGCGTCGTGCAGCCGCGCGTCGAGATCCTGACCGCCGAGAACATGGATTGACTGAAGACGGCAGTCGGATGTGTGTCAACGAGTCAACAAACAGAGCTGGAGACCGACATGAAACCGATTGCCAAGACTGGGGGGTGGATCGTCACCCTTGCCGCCATCGCCGCGCTCGCGCTCGGCAGCAGCGCCGCGCGCGCCGAGGACAAGACGCTCACCCTCTGCTGGGCCGCGTGGGATCCCGCGAACGCGCTCGTCGAATTGTCCAAGGACTTCACCGCGCAAAGCGGGGTGAAGATGAAGTTCGAGTTCGTGCCGTGGACGAGCTACGCCGACCGTTTCCTCAATGAGCTGAACTCGCACAGCAAGCTGTGCGACCTGATCATCGGCGACAGCCAATGGGTCGGCGGATCGGCGGAGAACGGGCACTACGTCAAGCTGAACGACTTCTTCGACAAGAACGGCATCAAGATGAGCGACTTCGTCCCGGCGACGGTCGTCGGCTACTCCGAGTGGCCCAAGAACACGCCGAACTACTGGGCGCTGCCCGCCATGGCCGACGCGGTGGGATGGACCTATCGCAAGGACTGGTTCGCGAAGCCCGAAGTGCGCCAGGAATTCAAGGCCAAGTACGGACGCGACCTGGCGCCGCCCAAGGACTGGGATCAATTCCTGCAGGTGGCCAAGTTCTTCCAGGGCCGCAACATCGACGGCAAGAAGGTCTACGGAGCCTACATCTTCACCGAGCGTGGCTCGGAAGGCATCACGATGGGCGTCACCAACGTCCTGTACGACTACGGCTTCGACTACGCCAACCCGAAGAAGCCGTACGACATGGCCGGCTTCGTCAATTCGCCCGGCGCGGTCAAGGGCCTGGAGCTCTACAAGCAGCTCTTCGACTGCTGCACGGCGCCGGGCATGACGAACGCCTACATGTCCGAGGGGCTCGACGCCTTCAAGTCGGGCCAGGTCGCGATGCAGATGAACTGGTTCGCGTTCTTCCCCGGCCTGTTCAAGGCGATGGGCCCGGACAAGATCGGCTTCTTCGTCAATCCGGCCGGCCCCAAGGGCCACTACAGCCAGCTTGGCGGGCAGGGCATCTCGGTGGTCTCGTACTCCGACCACAAGGACGACGCGCTGAAGTACATCAAGTGGTTCGCGCAGCCGGCCGTGCAGCAGAAGTGGTGGCAGATCGGCGGCTACTCGGCGCTCAGGGCCGTGGTCGAGGATCCGGGCTTTCCGAAGAGCGCCCCGTTCGCGCCCGACTTCCTGGTGACGATGGGCATCGTCAAGGACTTCTGGGCCGAGCCCAACTATGCGTCGCTGCTGCTGGACATGCAGAAGCGCACCCACAACTACGTGGTGGCGGGCCAGGGCACCGCGCAGCAGGCGCTCGACGGCCTGGTCAAGGACTGGGCGAAGGACTTCAAGGACGCCGGCAAGTAGCCGCCCGGGCGGGAAGGAGCGAATCGTGAGCGCACGCATCGACGTCGAACCTTCCGTGGTCGCTCCGGCGGCCTCGGGATCGCTGCGCAGGCAGCGGATGCACGGCGTGTCGGATCGTGCGATCGCGTGGCTGTTCATCACGCCCACGATCGCCCTGCTGCTCGCGATCAACATCTTCCCGCTGATCTGGACCATCCAGGCGTCGTTCACCAACTACCGGGCGAACATGGGCTGGCTGAAGGTGCGCAACGTCGGCACCGGCAACTACAGCGACATCCTGACCGACCCCGACCTCTGGGCCGGCATGCAGACCACGGCGCACTTCGTGTTCTGGTCGATCCTGTTCGAGGTGGTCCTGGGCTTCGGACTGGCGCTGCTGGTCAACCGCAAGTTCCGCGGCCACAGCTTCTGGACCACCATCATCCTGCTGCCGATGATGCTGTCGCCGGCGGTCGTGGGCAACTTCTGGACGTTCCTGTTCCAGCCGCAGGTCGGCTTGTTCAACTACGTGGTGAGCTTCTTCTCGGGCATCGCCCCGAGCTCGTTCCAGATGATCGGCGACGTGGCCCTGGCCCCGTGGACGATCGTGCTGGTCGACACCTGGATGTGGACGCCCTACGTCATGCTGATCTGCCTGGCCGGCCTGCGATCGATTCCCGATTCGATCTACGAAGCCGCCGAGGTCGACCGCGCATCGACCTGGCGGACGTTCTGGTCGGTGACGTTGCCGATGGTCGTGCCGTTCCTGATGCTGGCCGTGCTGTTTCGCGCCATCGAGAACTTCAAGATGTTCGACATGGTCAACCTGCTGACCAACGGCGGCCCAGGCTCGCTGACCGAGACGGTCTCGATCACGCTCAAACGCGCGGCGTTCGAGAAGTGGCAGACGGGGTGGTCGTCGGCGCTGGCGATCATCCTGTTCGTGGCCGTCTTCGGCGCCGCGAACATCTACGTCAAGGTCCTCAACCAGGTGAAGCAGCGATGACCGCCGCCGTCTCCGCCACGGCCCACTCCGTCGTCGACGCCTCGGCGCGCACGAAGTGGATCTCCGGCGTCATCGTCGTGGTCTACGCGCTGGTGACGATCACGCCGCTGCTGTGGATCTTCCTCACCAGCTTCAAGACCTCGGCGGACGCGGTGGCGTATCCGCCCAAGGTGTTCTCGCAGCCGTCGCTGGAGGGGTACTGCAACCTGTTCAACATCAGCTCGCGCCAGACGCCCGAGTTCATGGCCAGCCTGCCGCCGCCCGAGGGCTATTGCGCCAAGGTCGCGCGCGATCGCGGGATGGTCATCGCCGGGCCGTCGAAGACGCCCGGGCGCCTGATGAACTCGCTGGTCATCGGCTTCGGCTCGACCTTCCTCGCCGTCTTCCTCGGAACGCTCGCGGCCTATGCGCTGTCGCGCTTCCGGGTTCCGATCAAGGACGACCTGCTGTTCTTCATCCTCTCGACGCGGTTCATGCCGCCGATCGCGGTGGCGATCCCGATCTACCTGATGTTCCGGCAACTGGGCCTGCTCGACAGCTACGTCGGCATGATCCTGCTCTACACGGCCGTCAACGTCTCGCTCGCGGTGTGGCTGCTCAAGGGCTTCATCGACGAGATCCCGCGCGAATACGAGGAAGCCGCGCTCGTGGACGGCTACACGCGCCTGCAGGCCTTCGTCAAGACGGTGCTGCCGCAGGCCACGACCGGCATCGCCGCGACCGCCGTCTTCTGCCTCATCTTCTCGTGGAACGAATACGCCTTCGCCGTGCTGCTGACCAGCGGCAACGCGCAGACGATGCCGCCCTTCATCCCCTTCATCATCGGCGAGGGCGGGCAGGACTGGCCCGCCGTCGCCGCGGCCACGACGCTGTTCGTCATCCCGATCCTGGTCTTCACCGTGCTGCTGCGCAAGCAGCTCCTGCGCGGCATCACGTTCGGGGCGGTGCGCAAGTGAACGTCGAGACCTCGTCGAGCCGCAAGCGCCGCTGGTTCCGCCGCGGCCCGTGGGAGAACGCGTCGGCCGGCGTGATCGGCGCGGGCCTGTTCATGCTGATGCAGCCCTTCGCGCTGGATCTCTACACCTGGTCGTTCGTGGTGATCCTGGCCGGCACGCTCGGCTTCCTCGTCACCAGCCATTTTCCCGAGTAGCGACATGGCCGAGATCCGCCTTGATGACGTGCAGAAGCGCTTCGGCGATTTCACCGCCGTGCGCACCGCGTCCTTCACCGTCGCCGACGGCGAGTTCTTCGTCCTGCTCGGCCCCTCGGGCTGCGGCAAGACGACGACGCTGCGCATGATCGCCGGGCTGGAGCTGCCCACCGCGGGCCGGATCCTGCTCGATGGCGAGGACGTCACCGCCAGTCGCGCGTCGCACCGCGACATCGGGTTCGTGTTCCAGCTGTTCGCGCTCTACCCGCACATGAGCGTGCGCGGCAACATCGGCTTTCCGCTCAAGTGCCAGGGCGTGGCGCGCGCCGAGATCCGCCGGCGCGTCGACGAGGTCGGCCGGCTGCTGCGCATCGAGCACCTGCTGGAACGCTCGGTCTCCGGCCTCTCGGGTGGCGACAGCCAGCGCGTGGCGCTGGGCCGCGCCATCGTGCGCCGGGCCAAGGCCTTCATGATGGACGAGCCGCTCGGGGCGCTGGACTCGGAATTCCGCCATCTCATGTGCGTCGAATTGCGCAGGCTGCACGAGCGCATCCATGCCACCACCGTCTACGTCACGCATGACCAGAACGAGGCGATGGCGATGGCCGACAAGATCGCGATCATGAACGGCGGCGTGATCGAGCAGATCGGGGCGCCGATGGAGGTGTACGAGCGGCCGGCCAGCGTGTTCGTCGCCGACTTCATCGGCGCGCCGGCGATGAACTTCCTGCCGTTCGAGGCGGCGCTCGCGCAGGGCGCCGAGGCCATCGCCGTCGGCACCGCGCGCGTCGCGGTGCCCGCGCTGCGCGAGGACGTCAGCGCACGGCGCCTGTTGTGCGGCGTGCGACCCGAGCATGTCCAGCTCGCCGACGACGCGGCCCTGCGCGCCGAGGTGCTGGGCACCGAATACCTGGGCAGCTGCCAGATCGTGACGCTGACCACCGCCCTCGGGAGCACCCTGCGCGCGAAGGTTTCCGCCGACGCACCGGTGGCCGCCGGCGACCAGGTGGGCCTGCGCTTCGACGCCGCGGCCGTCTCGCTGTTCGACCACGCCTCGGGACGCGCGCTGCGAACGGCGCGCAACGACACCGCCCGGCCGGGCGGCACCGGCGCAGGAGCCACCCATGGCTGATCTGCTGCTGGCCGCCGTCAGCAAGCGCTTCGGCGCCACGGCGGCCGTCCAGGGGCTCGATCTCGAGGTCCGCTCCGGCGACTTCATCGTGCTGCTGGGCCCCAGCGGCGCGGGCAAGACCACCACCTTGCGCCTCGTCGCAGGCCTCGAGCATCCCGACCAGGGACGCGTGCACATCGGCGGGCGCGACGTCACCGCCGTCGCGCCGGCGCTGCGCGACGTCACCTTCGTCTTCCAGCAGTACTCGCTCTACCCGCACCTGAGCGTGTTCGACAACCTCGCGTTCCCGCTGCGCTCGCCGCTGCGCCGCATGTCCGGCGAGGACATCCGGCGCAAGGTCGAGGAAGTGGCACGGCTGCTGCGCATCGAGGACAAGCTGGCCAACCCGGCGACGCGCCTGTCGGGCGGCCAGATGCAGCGCGTGGCCATCGGCCGCGCGCTCGTGCGCAACCCGGCCGTCGCCCTGATGGACGAACCGCTCTCGTCGTTGGACGCCAAGCTGCGCGACGACCTGCGGCTCGAACTCAAGCGGATCCAGCAGAGCCTGGGCGCCACCGTGCTGTACGTGACGCACGACCAGACCGAGGCGATGACGCTGGCCACGCGCATCGGCGTCCTCGAAGGCGGCCGCCTGGTCCAGATCGGCACGCCGCGGCAGATCTACGAAGACCCGGCCAGCCTCTACGTGGCCTCGCGCCTGGGGTCGCCGCGCATCAACGTCGTCCCGCTCGGGGCGCTCGGCGAGATCGCCGCGCCGCCGCTGGCGGCCACGGCCGGCGTGCGCGCCGAGCATGTCGAGGTCGTGGACCGGGCCGGTGCCGCGGGCCAGGAAGGCCGGCCCGCGCGCCTGCTGCGGCTGGAGAGCCTCAGCGACCAGCGCCTGGCCCAGTTCGCCCTCGACGGCTCGGATCACGAGATCGTCGCCGCGCTGCCTCCCGATGCCGTCGTGGCGCCGGGCGACGCCGTGCGGCTGCGCTTCAGGCACCCGCTGTGGTTCGACGCGCAGGGCCAGCGCGTCGGGACCTGACCCGCCACCGCCCGTTTCGGGAGAAGCCATGACGCACACCCCCATGATCCAAGCGGCGACCCAGACGCTGGTCGACCACGCGGACGAACTCACCGAGCTCGACCGCGCGATCGGCGACGGCGACCACGGGCTCAACATGCGCCGCGGCGCGCAGGCCATCCAGGCCAGGCTGGGCGAGCTCGGGGCCCTGTCCCTGAACGACGCGCTCAAGGCGATGGGCATGACCTGCATGGCCAGCATCGGCGGATCTTCCGGGCCGGTCTTCGGCACGTTCCTGGTGACGCTGGGCAAGGAGTTGCCCACCGATCCCGGGCCGGCGGACCTGGCGCGGGCGATGGACGCCGGCATCAAGGCGCTGACCCGGCTCGGCAAGGCGGAGGTCGGACAGAAGACGCTGCTCGACGTGCTCGACCCGGTGCGCCGCGTCCTCGAAGCCGGCGGCGACGATCTCGTGGCCCGCGTGCGCGAGTGCGCGCTCGCGAGCGCGACGGCCACGGCGCAGATCGAGGCCACGCGCGGGCGCGCCTCGTTCCTGGGCGAGCGCGCGCTGGGGCATGTCGACCCGGGTTCGCGCTCCATGGCCTTGATCATCGGCGCCATTTGCGACACCCTCTGACTCCCAGCACACGCCACTCCGCCAACTTCGGGATCCGATCATGAAGAAGCTGATCAACCATGTAGACACCGCACTGGCCGAATCGCTGGACGGGTTCGCCGCGGCGCACGCCGATATCGTCACGCTGGGTGCCGCGCGCCAGTTCGTGCGCAGGCGCACCCTCAAGCCGGGCAAGGTGGCGCTCATCTCGGGCGGCGGCTCCGGCCACGAGCCGCTGCACGCCGGCTTCGTGGGCCATGGCATGCTCGACGCGGCCTGCCCGGGACAGATCTTCACGTCGCCGACGCCCGACCAGATGCTGGCCGCGGCCGAGTCGGTGCACACGGGCGCCGGCGTGCTGTTCATCGTCAAGAACTATTCGGGCGACATGATGAACTTCCAGATGGCCGCCGAGATGCTCGACAAGGAGAACGCCACCGTCGTGATCAACGACGACGTCGCCGTCGAGAACTCGACCTACACGACGGGTCGCCGCGGCGTGGCCGGCACCCTGCTGGTGGAGCGCATCGTCGGCGCGGCGGCCGAACGCGGCCAGGGCCTCGCGGAGCTGAAGGCCGTGGGCGACGCGGTCAACCGGTGCACCGCCAGCATGGGCGTCGCCCTCAGTTCATGCACGGTCCCGGCCGCCGGGCAGCCGACCTTCCAGATCGCCGCCGACGAAATGGAGATGGGCGTCGGCATCCACGGTGAACCGGGCCGTCGTCGCGTGAAGATGACGAGCGCGCAGGAGATCGCGGCGGAGATGATCGGCAATGTCCTGAAGGACTTGTCGCTGAAGCGGGGCCAGGAGGTGATCCTCCTCGTCAACGGATTCGGAGGCACGCCCCTGATGGAGTTGTACGTGATGGTCAACGCCGCGCGCCTTCTCCTGGAGGACGCGGGCATCAAGGTCGCACGCTATCTCGCCGGGTCGTACGTGACGTCGCTGGAGATGGCCGGCTGCTCGGTCACCGTTTGCGCCGTCGATGCATCGATGCTGTCGATGTGGGATGCCCCGCTCCACACGCCGGCGTTGCGGTGGGGCATGTAGCGCTCGCGAACCACCGGGACAGCGGGTCCCCCGGGAATCATGTGCCTGGCGTGGAGCTCGAACTCCAGGGGCGGAACGTCGAGTGAGCCGTTCCAATGAAAATGGCCCGCGACAAGCGGGCCATTTGCGTTCCGGGCCGTCCCTTCAGGGCCGGCGCAGGATCATCAGGCCTGGCGGCGACGACGTGCGGCCACGCCCAGCAGGCCGAGGCCGGCCAGCATCAGCGACAGTTCCGAGGCTTCGGGAACGGCGGCGGTCAGCGAGTAGTTGACGGTGCCGCTCCAGTTGCGGTCGGCCAGCGTGTTGTCGAAGAAACCGTAGTTGCCGGTGCCGCCGTTGAACGTCAGGTCGGCGTTCGAGAACGTGGCGATGCCGTCGTCGTAGCGCTGGTAGCCGCTGCTGTCGAACACGTAGAGGGCGTCGGTCTGGCCCGCGCCGATCGTCAGGCCGCCGATGGCGAGCGTGTCGATGGTCTGGCTCGTCGTGCCGGAGCCCAGCTGCGTCCAGGCCGACTGGTCGGTCTCGAAGCCGGCATAAGTGCCGGTCTTGTACCAGATGCTCCAGTTGCCAGCGACGCCGTTGACGGTGAAGCTGTCCAGCGTGACGGCCGACGAACCGGCGGTCAGGTCGAAGTACATGCCTTGGCGACCGGAGTTTCCGGTGCCGTCGCTGGTGCTCAACGAACCGGCCGAAGCCGCGACAGTGGCGAATGCGAGGCCCAGGGCCGCGACGAGAGTCTTGATGTGCATGGTTTTCGATGGGATGTCGATTGAAGGATCGTGGATCGGGCAACGGACGATGCAGGCCGACTACCCGCTTCCTCCGAAGGCTCGAACGAGGACCCGATGCCTCGACACAGGTGTCGAGGCATCCAGCCGACCGATGCGCACGAGCGTGACGATACATGTGGATACACACCTTGGGCGGACCGCCCGCGTGCACAAAGTCACGCACCTGTCATACAAGGCGCCACGCGCTCCGGCATGCGGCACGGCCCATGGGCCGATCAGCCCTTGGCCGCTCGATCGCCGGCAGGACTCGCCGGCACGTCCCCGTGGCGCCAGGCCGCGAGCCCGTCACGCTCCAGCGTCGCCGCGAGCGCCTGCTCCAGGCGCAGGCCGGCCAGCAGGTCCTGCTCGCTGGTCTCGTAGTTCATCGCGGCCAGCGGGGCCTCATCGGCGCCGGCGTCGTGCAGGCGCGCGACTTCGCCGGCCAGGTCGGACGTCTCCTGCGGCTTCAGGCGCGTGAACATCTGGCGCAGGTCCGGCAGGTGCGCGATGAAGGCCTCGGCGTCCCAACCGCGCACGAGGCGATCGAAGCTGGCCAGCAGCGCCGGCAGGCGCAGCAGCAGCTCCGGCCCGGCCGCCATCAGGCCGTTGAGGAAACGCACCGACGCGCGCGACTCGGCGCCGGGGCCGAAGCGCTCGGACAACACCTCGGCCAGCTCGGACTCGCCCCAGCGGCCGTCCAGGAACAGGATCGCGGCCGACGCGCCGCACACGCCCGGCGCGACCTCGACGCGGCCCGCGAAGCGCGCCAGCTGGTCGTGCAGGGGCGCGAGATCGATGGCGGGCACGCCGGTCTCCGAGGTCTCCAGCATGCGCCCGAGCTCGCGCAGCGACAGCAGCTGCGCGATGGCGTCCGACTCGCCCGCCGCGTCGCAGCCGGCCATGTCGGGCAGCATGAACAACGCGGCGGGCCACACGCGCTCGAGCAGCGCGCGCACCTGCGGATGCTGCTGCACGCCCAGGGGTTCACGGGCCCGCCACAGCGTCACCAGCCGGTGGCCGCATTCGATCACCGAGGCCAGGTTGGCGTCCTCGTCGAGATGGGCCGCCAACATGTTCAGGAGCTGCGCCAGGCGCTGGTGCAGGCCGATCAGGCAGGCGCGCTGCAACAGCATCACGGCGGCCCGCGCGCTGCGTCCGCGCCCGTCGTCGGCGAGCGCGCGCTCCTCGCGCTGCAGCTTGGCCAGGCACGCGGCCTCGACGCTGCCGCCCTCGGCCGCGAGCTCGATCAGCCGCGCCTCGACCAGCGGCGACCAGGCGGCGCGCCACTCCTCGAACAGCAGGTGAAGACGCGAGCCGCCGATGAAGTCCGGGCCCGACACCCAGACGGCGACGCCCGCGTCGAGATAGGACATCGCGTGGAAGAAGCGGCTGCGCTCGCGGTGCGCGGGCTTGCGGTACAGGTCGAGGCGCGCGACCCGCGGCGTGCTGTCGTCCAGCCGCACGCCGGCCGCGCGGGCGCGCCGGCGCGCGTCCTCGATCAGCGGCGGCGAGCCGGCCGACGGCGGGATGTCGCCGATGCGCGCGCCGCTCAGGAAGCGCCGCAGGTCGGCCGTGAAGCCGCGCGTGCCCTCGTCGATCGCGCTCTTGACGAAGCAGGAACGGATCGCGTCCAGCAGGTCCTGGCGTCCGGGTCCGACGTTGCCGCGCAGCGCCGCCAGCCGCACCACCTGCAAGGCCGCGGCCTGCACGAGCGCGGTGGACGCCGCGTCGCCCTGGTCCTGCTCGCGCAGCTGCGACGCGAAGCCGGACAAGGCTTCCAACGCCACCGCCGTGAACGGCTCGGCCGGCGCGCCGGGCGGCGCCGCGTCGGTCAGGCGCTCCCAGACGCGCTGGTAGTAGCCGGGCGACGGCATGCCCGAGGCATAGCCGTTCAAGGAATCCAGGCGATCGAAGCTGTAGCGGATGAGCCAGGCCCCGTCGTCGCCCGCGTCCTTGCGCGGGGGCGTGGGCGCCGCCTCGGCGGCCTGCCACGCGGCCAGCAATTCGGCGGTGTGGAAGCCGCCGGTGACGACCACGACGGGCCCTTGCACGCGCGCACGCCAGCGCCTCACGTGCGCGGCCATGTGGCGCTCGCGCGCGAGACTGCCTTCGGCCTCGAGCACCTGCGGTTCGTAGTCGTGGCGCGCGGCGGCGCACCAGCTGAACACGTCGCCGAAGAACGCGCGCCAGTCGCGCCGCGCGTCGGGACCGCGCAGCTCGAACAGGCGATCCCACAGCTCGTGGTGGTCGACGCAACCCAGGCGCGCCGCCATCGCGCCGAGATAGCGGCTGTGCGCGAAGTGGCGTTCCTCCATCAGGCTGCGCACGGCGTCGGACGGGCGGGCGTCCGCGTCGCCGTCGCGGCCGGTGTCCCAGGCCTTGTGGCGCCACGGCAGGTCGATGAACGCCACCCGGGCGCCGATGGCGGCGCCGTCGCGGGCCGCGATCCATTCGGGGCTGTAGTCGCAGAACGGATAGAACGCGGAGCGCGTGTCCGGGGTCGGCTCGGCGTCGCCTTCTTCGTCCGGGCGCGCCGGCGCGCGCCGGGACTGGCACAGCAAGGCCACCGGCGCGCGCGTGTCGGCGTGCTGCAGCAGCGGCAGCAGGTGATCGAGGTCGTCGGGCCCCTCGACGAGCACGGCCGCCGGACGCAGCTCGCGCAGCATCTCGCGCAGCGCCAGCGCGCAGGCCGGGCTGTGGTGGCGCACGGGCGCGAAGTACACGCCCTGCGCGTCGTCGAACAGGCGCGCGCGCGCCTGCGCCAGCGCGGCCGGCAGGTCGTCTATTGCCACAGTCCGCGCGCCGCCTCGTGGAAGGCCTTCCACAGCGCGTCGCGCTTGCCGCGCTCGCGCACCACGGTGTCGAAGTAGTGGCGCACGCGGCGCGCGTCGTCCTGGCCGTCCTTGAGCATCACGCCCTGGAGCTGGCCCGCGATCTCGCGCACCGTCAGGCGGCCGCCGTTGAAGTGGCGCGCCTGCAGCGCCGCCGCGTAGGCGACGTTGACGGCCTCGGCCGTGGACATCACCGCGTCGAGTCCCTTGATCGCGGCGCCGTCCTGCGTCTGGCCCGCGCGCAGCTCCTGGAACGTGGTGACCAGCAGCGCCACGACGTCGCGCGGCACCACCACCGGCGCTTCGTCGCCGGCAAGCTCGCGCTCGAGCTGCTTCATCACGAGCTCGACCTCGAACTGCGGATCGCGGATCGGACGCACCGTCTCGAAGTTGAAGCGCCGCTTCAGCGCCGACGACATCTCGTGCACGCCGCGGTCGCGCAGGTTGGCCGTCGCGATGATGTTGAAGCCGCGCCGCGCGTGCAGCCGCGCGCCCTCGCCGCCGTCGCGGCCCAGCTCGGGCACCATCAGCTGCTTCTCGCTCATGAGCGAGATCAGCACGTCCTGGATCTCGGGCGGGCAGCGCGTCACCTCCTCGAAGCGCACGATGCGGCCGGACTCCATCGCCTGGTAGACCGGCGACGGCACCAGCGCGCGCTGGCTGGGCCCCTCGGCCAGCAGCAGCGCGTAGTTCCAGCTGTACTTCAGGTGGTCCTCCGTCGTGCCGGCCGTGCCCTGCACCGTGAGGCCGGAGTCGCCGCTGATCGCGGCCGCCAGCAGCTCCGACAGCAGCGACTTGGCCGTGCCGGGCTCGCCCACCAGCATCAGGCCCTGGTGCCCCATCAGCGTGACGATGGCGCGATCGACCAGCGGATCGTCGCCGTAGAACTTGCGCGCGACCTGCAGCTTGTCGTCGCCCAGGATGAAGCTGCGCACCGCGCGCGGCGACAGCTTCCAGCCGGGCGGCTTCGCGTCGTGGTCGGCGGCGGCCAGGCGCGCGAGTTCGTCGGCATGGCGCTGTTCGGGCGGCAGCCGGACGGCCTGGTCGTGCGCGTTCGAGGGGGCGGTCGTGTTCATCGTGTTCACCATGGCATCTTCTTTTCCCAGCCGGCGTCGAAGCCTGCGCAGGCCTGGGCCACCGCGAGGTAGTCGGCGTACGCCTCGGCCAGCAGCACGGGCGGCACCTTCGCGAGGGGCAACGCGTTCTCGCCCCAGGTCTTCACGTCCATGTCCTCGAACGTGAGCGTCTTCAGCGCCGCCGGCACGTTCTCCTCGGGCAGGGTGTTGCCCGAGAACTCCAGCACCACGCGCACCCTGGCGCTGCCGAACTCCTTCGTGTACTGCGAGAAGAAGCCGCCGTCCTCGGCCTGGGAGCGCTGGTAGCCCAGCTTCGTGAAGGTGCCGCGCAGCGTGAACGTGTCGCTGATCCAGCCCTGGCGATCGGCGATGGTCGTCACGTCCTTGCCTGCCGCGTCCTTGAACGCGACCGCCGGCGGCGTGCGGTTCATCTGCGGGAACAGCGGCGCGAGCTTGTAGTCCTTGAAGTGGCGCACCCAGGCCGCGGCGGCGGCGGCGTCGACCAGCGACGCATGGCCCAGGCGCAGCAGGCTGTCGGGCGCGAGCTCGACCTCGTCGTCCTGCACGTCGAGCAGGCTGCCGTCCTCGGTGGGGCGGAAGCTGCCCCGCACGGCGCCGGCGGCGTCCACCTCGAGCCACACCAGGCGTTGGATCAGGCGGCCCGCCACCGGATGCGCGTGCAGGTACTCGCGCCACTCCGGCTGCGGCCAGGCGCGGCCGGTGCACATGGCCTCGAACAGGCGCGCCGTCTGCAGGTCGATCACCTGCTTCAGCTCCTTCCTGTGCGTCGAGAACTGCGCCTTGGCCTCCTTGACCAGCGCGGCGTCGTCGTTCTGGCGCGGCTCGGGCAAGGCCTTCACGACCTTGCCCTCGGGATTGCGCAGCTCGGGCTTCATCGCCGCGTCCAGCACCACGGTGAACACGCGCTCGCCGTACTGCAGCGACAGCGTGCCGGTGTCGTCGAGACCGGCGGTGGGGATCGTGCGGTCGGCGAGCTGCTCCTGCGTCCACGCGTTGCGCTCGGCGATCTGCTGCACCAAGTCGCGCGCCTTCTGCTGCACGGAGGCCGTGCGATAGCGGCGCGACAGGCCCAGCAGCAACTGGATCACGACCGGATCGTTGCCCCCGGCCACGGCCTCCAGCATGGCCTCGACCTGCGCGCGCCGCTGGTAGTGGTCGCGCATGTATTGCTGCAGCAGCGTCACGGCCTCGTGCGCGGGCGCGTGCGCCGCGAGCGCGAGCACGCCCTTCTCGCCGATCGCGCTGCCCAGGTACTCGGCCATCTTCTCGCGCCGGCACTCCTCGAACACCTGCTCCTGCGACTTGGCGTAGTCGGCCTCGTAGTACTGCTTCCATTCCGCCTTCGCGTTCTGCCACCGCTGCTGGTTGCCCTGCCAGCGCTGCACGGCGACGGACTGCGCATGGGCGGTGCCCACCTCCAGCGACGGATGCGCCGTGTCGTGCGCGATGAACTGGCGCAGCACCGCGCTGCCCAGCGCCTTGCGGCTGGCGGCGTCGAGCAGGCCCAGGTAGCGCGCCAGCAGCGCGTTGCCGCCCGGCTCCTTGAGCTTGCAGGCGAGCACCGTCCACCACTGGACGATCTCGGGCTCGACGGCGCTGCCGTCGGCCCAGCGGCACGCGGGCAGCGCGGCGAACACGAACCAGGCGAGTCCGGCCGGCGCCTTGGCCTTGAGCCCCTTGCGGGCCTCGGCCAGCAGGATGGCCGGCGCGAGCCGCGGCGAGATGTCCTCGCCCAAGGCCTCCAGCGCGGTGAGAAAGGCCGCCCGAACCGTCTCGCGGCTTTCCTTGTCGAGCGCCTTGGCCAGCACCGCGATCGCCGGCGCGTACTGCAGCTCGGCGAGCCAGTTGGCCGCCTCGATGCGCACCTCGCTCTTGGAGTGCGCCAGCGACTCGATCACCTGCGCGCCGATGTCGGGCAGCGCCGCCAGCACCTTCTGCGCCGCCGGCCGGTGCGTCCGGGTCTCGCCGAGCGCGATCTCCATCACGCGCGCGAGCCAGCGCGCCTGCACCACGGGAAACGTCGCGAGCGTCTGCAGCGTCTGGCCCAGTTCGGGATCCAGGCGGCGGTGGTCCGTCGACGGCTTCGGCGGCACGAGGCCGAGGCCTTCGTCGATGTAGTGCGGATGCTCGGCGAAGAACGGCCAGATCCGATCGGCCGGCAGCAGCGCGGTCGCCGACGGCGACTGCCAGTACGTGTTGAGCGCCGTGCGCGCCACGTCGTCGAGCGGCAGCCCCGCGCGCTTGAACACGTCGGCCAGGGCGCGCAGGTCGACGCTGCCGGCGGGCTGGCGGCCGAGCCATTTGTGGAAGCCGTCGTCGTACCAGAAACCGCGCCAGGAGCGCGACGAGCCGAGCCAGCGCAGCAGGTGCGCGGGGCCGAATCCAGGGCTCACCTGCACGCGGTTGCCGTGCGTCACGCAGGCGCCGACCTCGCCGACCTGGGCGCGCTTCCTGTCCTTGCCGCCGGCCGTGCCGTTGAGGACCCGGAGCATGGCGCGCATGTCGTCGTCGCTCACCTCCTTCGCCCGGTCGTAGCTGGCCTGGCGCCACTTCCAGTTCCGGCCGTTCTTCTTGTTGTCCTCGATCTCGTCGTTCGCGCCCGTGCGCGCGCGCTCGAGGAGCTCGCGGCGGTTGGCGAACAGGATCTGCAGCGCCGCGTCGCCGAGGGGCTCGTCCGGGAACGGTTCCCACGCCGGCGCGGGCGGCAGTTCCACGGTCGCCGCGGAGTCGGCCGCGTCGAGGCGCGTCAGCGCGGAGCGGATCGCCTGCTGCACGGTCTTGCCCGATTCCGTCGCCAGTGCCGCCTCGAGCGCGTCGCGGCCCACGGCGTCCGGCAGGCGGGCGAGCAGGTCGGCCGCCTGCGCGCGCTGCGTGCTGTCGCCGGCACCGAGCAGCGCCGTCAGCAGGCCCAGGCGCTGCGGCAAGGCCATCGCGTCGAGATGCGGCACGGCCTCGGCGCGGACGCCCTTGCTGCCGTCCGCGGCGAGCGCCACCAGCAGCGGCGCGAACTCGGCCAGCAGCGCCTTGTCGCGACCCAGGCGCGACGCCAGCTTGACGCGGCCGGCGGCCGACAACTGGCTCGGCAGCGACTGCACGGTCGCGGGATGGGCGCGCATGAACGCGGCCACCGCCGGCGCCTCCATCAGCGCGGCCAGCTGGTCGCCGTAGTAGGAATCCGCCTCCTTGCGCTGGAACGCGACCTGCAGCGCCAGCAGCGGATCGAGGCCGTCGCGCTCGAGCAGGCGGGCCACCAGGTCGATGTCCCACGCCGGGCGGCGCCTGGCGACGTCCGCGATCTTGCCCTGCTCGTCGAACGACGAGAACATGGCGTCGTTGACGACCATCTGCAGCCACGCCGGCACCGGCGCGCCCGGATGCTCCAGCTCGCGGCCGCCGTCGGCCGCCGCCAGCAGCTTGCCGAGCCGAACCAGCAAGTCCAGCGGCGCCTTGCCCGCGGAGATGTCGGCGTAGAACCGCGCCCGGTTCACGAGGCTCGCCTCGCCCAGCGCCTGCAGCGCCTTGTCGTGCCAGTGGTAGTACTTCCAGCGCAGGCGGCCGGGCTTGCCCAGCAGGACCTCGGGCGCCTGCGCACCGGCCTGCTGCAGGGTCAGCAACACCGTCTCATGGCTGCCTTCGAGCACGTAGGCCAGCGCCTGCTCGGGCAGCGCCGGCGCCAGCTTGTCCAGCGGCTGCAGGCTCTGCTTCAACCAGTTCGCCTGCTCGCGGGTGATGCCCGCGGCGCTGGCGGTCGCACTGGTGGCGCCGCCGGTGAACGCGCCCAGGATCCTGTCGAGAACTCCCATGATTTCCTCCCTCCTTGCAACTTGTCGTCGATTCTGTCAGCCGCCTCGCGCCGCCCGGTCAGGCGTCCTGCGGCAACGCGTCGAGCTCGTCCACCAGCTCGCACAGCCGGTACAGGCGCAGCGCGGCCCGGGGCGTCGGCTCGCGGCGATGCGCGGCCAGCGCGCGCGCCACGGTGTCCAGGCCCACCGAGGCCACGCGCCGGTGCGCGTCCTGCAGGCGTTCGTCCTGCGTGCGCGTGAGCGCGAGGCGGCCGGTCGCCGCCTGCGTCTCCAGCACCTCGAGCACCGGCGCCGTCAGGCGCTCGGCCAGCGTGGCGGGCGTCGCCGGCGGCGGCAGGTCGCGGCGCGACTCGAACAGGCGAAGCAGGCGGCCGGTGAGCGAGGTCGCGCGCGGGGGCGGCGTCTCGAAATCGAGCGACAGCACCTGCAGGCGGTCGCCGGGCTCGCGCGTCCAGACCGCCACCGGCACGAACTGCACGATCGCGCCGGTGCGCTCGATGCGCACGAGGATCGCGCGCAGGTCGCCGCGCCGGGTCGACAGCGCGTCGATGTTGTCCATGCGTTGCCGCGTCTCCGGCGTGACGGGAACGACCAGCGTCAGCCAGCGGCCCAGCGCGTCGGCCACGGCCCACGCGAGTTGCTGGCGCACCTCGTCGAGCACCGGCGCGCGCGTGTCGGCGGGCCGCAGCAGCACGGCGTCGACCGGATCGCCCGCGAGGCCGGTCGCGGCGCGCAGCTGCGCGCCGAGCTCGGC
>FTJN01003212.1_pt3 | contig 35782 bp, 28 predicted proteins | sample 1658361 | NCBI WGS metagenome assembly FTJN01 (sample SAMEA3914819, study PRJEB12502) | metagenome | biome: forest; material: soil | place: Canada | collected 2010-06-26 | depth 0.3 m
GCCGCGCCCAAGCCCCAACCCACTCCTGAGCCCGAACCCGAGCCTCAGGCCTTTGAACCCGCCCCGCCGCCGGCTCCGGAGCCCCAAGCTATTCCCGAGCCGATCGAACCGTCCAAGCCCGAGTTCAAGTCGTCAGAGCCAGAAGCCGCCCCGTCCTTCACGCCGTCGCGCGGTCGTCGCGGCGCGCCTGTCGAACCCGAGCCCTTGGCTCCGCTGCCGTCCTTCCTGACGGCCTCCGCCGCCCAGCCGCCGGCGCCCGTGGTCGAGCCCGAACCCCCCGCGCCGTCCAAGCGGTTCGAGGCGGCGGTGTCCAAGCCGCGTGAAACCACGCCGGCCTCGCCCTTGACGCCGCCCGTCACCCCGCTGTCGACCGCCCGCGAAGGCAAGAGGCCGATGCCGGCCCCGCTGTTCTGGAGCCTGGCCGTCGCGGCCGCCGCGCTCTGGACCCTGGGTCCGATCGCTTTCGCCCTGGGTTATGGCGCCGGCGTGCCGGCCCTGAAGATCGACCAGTTCGCCTTGATGGTGTTCGCCGCCCTGGCCATCGGTCCGGCCGCCTTCACCCTGCTGGGGGCCTACATGCTGCGTCAGGCCCTGGGAGTCTCGGCCGAGCTGAAGCACACGCGGATCGTGACCGACCGCCTGGTCACCCCGGCCGCTCTGGCGGCGGCGGGCGTCACGGGGGTCGTCGAGGGCATCCGCTCGCAGATTGACGCGGCCACGGTCGCCGCCGAGGAGGCCCGCGCCAAGGTCCAGGCTCTGCGCGAGGCGCTGGCCGAGGAAACCCTGGCCCTGGCCCAGACCACCAGCGAATCCGCCCGGATGGTCAAGCAGCTGTCCGAAGGCCTGGGCCACGAGCGCCAGGCCATGCACGCCCTGTCGACCACGCTGGACGCCCAGTCCACCGCCGTGGTCGACGCCATCGGCAGCCAGGCGCGCATGGTCGCCGAGGCCTCCGACCTGGCCGAGACCCAACTGCGCGAGGCCGAGGCCACGTTGGCCGCCCGGGCCGCGGACCTGGCCGCCGCCGCCGCCGAGGCGTCCGACGCCGCGCGGGTCGGGGCCGAGGATCTGTCGCGGCAGATCGCTCGCCTGGAAACCGCCGGCCAAGGGGTTGGCGACCAGATGGGCGCCGTCGAGCGCACCCTGGCCACCCAGCGCGCCGCTCTGGTCGCGGCCAGCCAATCGCTGCGCACCGACCAGGAGGACTTCGCCTCCGAGAGCGAGACCCGCACCGCCCAACTGACCGAGTTCATCGGCCATACCCGGGCCGGCGCGACCGAGATGAGCGACATGGCGGCCATGGGCGCCGAGGTGCTGCGCGGCCTGATCGGCGCGGCGGCCCAGCAACTGCGCGAAGTGGCCGAGGCCGCCCGCGCCGAGCGGGAAGCGTTGGCGGCCGAGACCTCCAGCGCCATCGCCGCCCTGGCCAGCGCCGCTGGCGGGCAGCGCGGCGACCTGGAAGCGGCTCTGACCCAGGCGCTGGACGCCATGGCGGCGGCCGCCCAGCGGGCCAACGAGGGCGTTGAGCTGCGCGTCGAGGCGGCTCGCGTCCGCGTCGATCAGCTGAACGAGATCGCCTTCGCCGCCGGCCAGAAGGCCGACACGGTGTTCGAGTCCCGCATGGACGAGGCCCGCGACCTGATCGAGCAATCGGCCCAGGTGGTCGAGCAGGCGGGAGCCCGCACGGCCCAGAAGCTGGCCGAGAGCGTCGAGACCGCGCGCGGAACGATCGCCGAGATGGAATCCATGCTGGCCGATGTCGGCCGTCGCACCGCCGACCTGCCGGCCGAGGCCCTGGCCCAGGCCAACGAGGTCCGCGCCCAGATCGAGCAGGGCATCGAGGAACTGCGCCAGTCGGCTCGCCGCACCGCCGAGGAGACGACGGCGATCGACCAGGCCTTCCAGGAGCGCGTGCGCCGCAACTACGACATGCTCAGCGAAGCGGTCGGCCGGATGGGCGCCGCGCCGAGCCCGGCGCCGACCCGCGCGCCGCCGCCATTGAACCGCCAGGTGCAGGCTGCTCCGCCGCCGCCCGCGCCGGTCGCGTCACCGCCCGCCAATGAGCCCGATGAGCTCAGCCTTCGTCCGCGCCTGCGCCTGACACCCACCGCCACCGACGACGAGTTCCGCTCGGTGTTCGACGCGGCCGGCGGCCGCAACGCCGCGCCGCAAGCTCCGGTCCAGCCCAATGACCGAGCCGAGCAGGGCGGCCTGTCGTGGCGCAACCTGCTGTCGGGCCTGGAAAGCGCCGCGCCGGGCGACGCCGCCCTCGGCGAAAGGATGGCCGCCGAAATCCTGGCCATGGGCATCGATCCCACGGCCCTTCTGCCCCGGGCCCGCATCGACGAGATCGCCGCGACCATCCAGACCCATGACGAGAACGGCGCGCGCGAGGTGGTCAAGAAGCTGGCCCCGGCCGCTATTCGTCGCCTGGTCCGCCGGCTGTTCTCGGACGCCCCGCTGCGAGCCGACGCCGAGCGCTTCTTGCGCCGCTACGCCGGCATGATGGACGAGGCCTCCGAGCAGGACCGCGAGGGCTTCCTGGTGGCGGCCTTGCTGTCGTCGGACGCCGGCCGCGCCTACCTGCTGCTGGACGCCGCGTTCGGCGATCTGGCCTAGGTGAAGCGGCTGTTCGATGCGGCGGCGTCCGGCGTGGCGCTGCTGCTGCTCGCGCTCCCGCTGCTGGTCGTGGCGGCAGCGGTGCGGCTGACCTCGCCGGGACCGGCGCTCTACTGGTCGCAACGGGTCGGGCGGGGCAACGTCCTGTTCTCGATGCCCAAGTTCCGCACCATGCGGATCGACACGCCCGAGGTCGCCACCCACCTGCTGACCGATCCCGACCGCTGGCTGACCCCGCCGGGGGCGTTCCTGCGCAGGACCAGCCTGGATGAGCTGCCGCAGCTGTGGAGCGTGCTGGTCGGCGACATGAGCCTAGTCGGGCCCCGGCCGGCGCTGTTCAATCAGGACGACCTGGTGGCGTTGCGGACGGCGGCAGGGGTCGAGGCGTTGCGGCCGGGGGTGACCGGCTGGGCTCAGATTAACGGCCGGGATGAGCTCGCCATTCCGGAGAAGGTGGCGCTGGACGTGGAGTATCTGCGGCGGCAGGGGTTTTGGTTCGACCTGACGATCTTGGTGCGGACGGTGCTGCCGGTGGTGACAGGGAGGGGCGTGACGCGGTAGGCGCAGCGGCTCACACACTTGCCCTCACCTGACCGCTACGCGGTCTGTCCGCCCCCATAGGGGGCGGAGCCTCGCGCCCCGCATCGGCCAAAAGGCTCTTCCGCCTAAGGGGGAAGACGGTCGCGACGCGACCCGTAGGGGGCAAGTACGTGAGCCGTTAGGCCATCTCGCCGTACGCCTTCTCCAGCGCCGCCACGAACACCACATTCCCCGCCAGCTCCCGACTGAACACCGGCTCCAGTTTCAGGAACTGGGCGACATCAGCCGCCGCATCACCGGTGCAGGCGGCAGCCGTTTCGACCAGCCGATCGGCCAGCGGGTCGACGATCTTCACGCCCTCAGCGGCGCGGCGGCGAACGAAGTGCATCCAGGCGGCCAGGGGCAGGGCCAAGCGCTCGACCGGGCGGCCGGCTTCCAGGGCGTCGGTGACCGTGCCCAGGATGCGGAACGGCAGCTTTTGCGAGCCGTCCCAGGCGATCTGGGCCAGCAGGTGGCGGATCTCGGGATTGCGGAACCGGGCCAGGATCGCCTGGGCGTAGGCGGCCAGGTCCAGGCCGCGCGGGGCGGTCAGGGTGGGGATGATGTCCTGGACCATCAGGTCCTCGGCGATCTTGGCCAGGGCTGGGTCGCTGATCGCCTCGAACACCGTCTCATGACCCTTCAGCAGGCCGACATAGGCGATGGTCGAGTGGACGCCGTTGAGCAGCCGCAGCTTGGCGCGTTCGAAGCCGCGCACGTCATCGGTCAGGGTGACGCCGACGCTGGCCAGGTCCGGAGCGCCGTCGCCCAGCACGTCCTCGACCACCCACTGGGTGAAGGCCTCGCGCTGGATCGGCCAGGCGTCGGAGAGACCGGTGGCGGCTTCCACCCGGGCGCGCAGGGCGTCGTCGGTGGCCGGGGTGATGCTGTCGACCATGGTGCGCGGGAAGCGGCCTTCGCCCTCGATCCAGCCGGCCAGGACCGGGTCGATGATCTCGGCGAAGGCGACGACCGCCGCCTTCAGTCGCCAGCCATTGTCGGCGAGGTTGTCGCAGGCCACCACGGCATAGGGCGCCAGGCCCGCCTGGAAGCGACGACGCAGACCTTCGACCACGTAGCCGACGGCGCTGACCGGCTCGCGGGGGCTGGCCAGGTCGTGGACGATGTCGGGATGGGCGGTGTCCAGCTTGCCGTCGCCGGTCAGGCAGTAGCCCTTCTCGGTGACCGTCAGGGTGACCATGCGGGTGGTCGGCGCGGCCAGACGGGCGAAGACCGAGGGCGGATCCTCGGGCGCGACCAGCACCTCCAGGATCGAACCGACCACGCGGAAGGTGGTCTCGGCGTCGAGCTGAGCCAGGGTGTAGAGGCCGTCCTGCGGCTGCAGGGCGTCGCGGACGCCGGGGCTCTTCAGCGACACGGCGCAAATGCCCCAGCGCGGGTCCTTGGCCAGAAGCTGATCGAAATAGAAGGCCTGATGGGCGCGGTGGAAGGCGCCGGGGCCGAAATGCACGACGCCGACCGTGACCTTGTCGCGGTCATAGGCGGGCAGGGCGACGCCGGGAATGGCGGCCGGATAGCTGACGGCGTTCAGGCGCAGGGGACGGGAAAGGGTATCAGTCACAGAGTCACGCCTTGTTTCCAGATGGCGATTTCACGCTCGCCGTTGAGTTCTGCCTTGGTCGGCTGGCCCGAGGCCGTGGCCACGACCAGATCCATCAGGGAGTCGGCCGCCGCGTCCATGGTCGTGCCCGACAGCACGACCCCCGCGTCGAAGTCGATCCAGCCCGGCTTGCGGCTCGCCAGCGCCGAGTTGGAGGCGATCTTCAAGGTCGGGGCGGGGAAGCCCAGTGGCGTGCCGCGGCCGGTGGTGAACAGGATCACCGTCGCGCCGGCCGCCGTCAGGGCGGTGGACGAGACCGCATCGTTGCCCGGCGCTTCCAGCAGGGTCAGGCCGTGCTGGCCGACCTGGTCGCCATAGCGCAGCACCTCGACCAGCGGCGCGCGGCCGCCCTTCTGCACCGCGCCCAGGGACTTTTCCTCGAGCGTTGTGATGCCGCCGGCGATGTTTCCGGGGGAGGGGTTCTCGTAGATCGGCTGGTGGTTGTCGATGAAGTAGCGCTTGAAGTCGTCGATCACGCCCACGGCGTCGTCGAACACCTGGCGGGTGGCGGCGCGGGCCAGCAAGACACCCTCGGCGCCGAACACCTCGGGGATCTCGGTCAGCACCGGCGTGCCGCCGGCGTCGGAGACCTTGTCGGCGATGCGGCCGACCAGCGGGTTGGCGGTGACGCCCGAAAAGCCGTCCGAGCCGCCGCACTTGAGGCCCACCACCAGGTCCGACACGGGGGACGGCTCGCGGCGGTCGCGCTCGGCGATCGCGACCAGGGCCTCGATGGCCTCCAGCCCATCCTCAAGCTCGTCCTCGACCATCTGGGTGGTGAAGGAGCGCAGGCGTTCGGGATCGAGGCCTGGCGCGGATTCCAGCAGCGCCTTCAGCTGGTTGTTCTCGCAACCCAGCCCGAGGATCAGCACGCCGCCGGCGTTGGGGTGGGCGGCCAGACCGGCGATCAGCTTGCGGGTGTGGATCAGGTCGTCGCCCAGCTGCGAACAGCCGAACGGGTGGGGGAAGGCGAAGACGCCGTCGACGCGACCGGCGAAGCGGGCATTGGCCTTGTCGGCGATCCGGCGGGCGGTGTTGGCCACGCAGCCAACGGTGCAGAGCACCCAGATCTCGTTGCGCGTGCCGACCCGGCCGTTCTTGCGACGATAGCCCAGGAAGGTCCCCGGAGGCGGCGTTTCATGCGGTTCCGGGTGTGGTTCGGCGTAAGCGAAGTCCTCGACGCCCGACAGGCGGGTCTCGACATTGTGGACGTGGACATGGTCGCCGACCGCGATGTCGACCGCGGCCCGGCCGATCGGCCAGCCGTATTTCAGCACGTCCTCGCCTTGAGCGGCTGCCCGCACGGCGACCTTGTGCCCCTTGGGGATGTCGGCGCGGGCGACGATCTCGGTCCCGTGCAGGTCCAGGATTTCGCCTGCCGCCAGATCGCGCAGCGCCGTCGCCACGTGGTCGCGCGGGTCGACGCCGTGGATCGATTCGGAGGGGCCGGCGGCGGGTTCGGTCATCAAAGCCTTGGTCATCCGGACATTTCGTGTTGCCATCCCCATTCGATCGATGGGGAAACCGGTGTCAGCATAGGCCAAATACGCCTGGAAGTGCATCTGTAGCGACGCCGTCTTCGGTAGGTTATGACAAAACAAAACAACAATCGCCGTATGGAAACGCTTTGACTTCGCCCAAGACCCCCCTGACGGACGCCGACGGCGTGGATATCGAAGCCCATCTCGAGACGGGCCTCGAGGGCGGCCGCAAGCGCGCCACCATCAATGACATCGCTCGCCTGGCTGGGGTGTCGAAGAAGACCGTCTCGCGGGTCATCAACCAGTCGCCCTTCGTGCGTGACGAGACGCGTGAGCGGATCGAGGCGGTGATCGCCGAGTGGGGTTACGCCCCCGATCCCCAGGCCCGGGGCCTGGCGTTCCGCCGCTCGTTCCTGATCGGCATGATCTACGACAACCCCAACCCGCAATATGTCGTCAACATGCAGCTGGGTCTGCTGGACGGCATCCGGGGTTCGGGCTTCGAGCTGGTGGTCCACCCTTGCGACCGCTCCAGCCCGACCTTCCTGCAGGACGTGCGCACCTTCGTCGAACGCCAGAAGCTGTTCGGCGTGGTGCTGCCGCCGTCGGTGTCGGAAGACGAGCGGGTGGCCAAGCTGCTGCGCGAGATCGGCTGCGAATATATCCGTATCGCCTCGGTCGAGCTGGACAAGCCCGAGCACATGATCGTCGGCCATGACCGGCTGGGCGGCGAGGCCATGGGCGCGCACCTGGTCGAGCTGGGCCATCGCCACATCGGCTTCATCACCGGCTTGCCCAGTTTCCGTTCGTCGCACGAGCGGCGAGGGGGCTTCGAGGACGCCCTGAACAAGGCCGGCGTCGCGCTGAACGACGACTATGTGGTCCAAGGCGCCTACACGTTCGAATCCGGCCTGGCCTGCGGCGAGGCGCTGCTGGCCAGAACGCCGCGTCCGACCGCCATCTTCGCCGGCAATGACGAAATGGCCGCTGGGGTCCTGCAGGCCGCCCGACGCGCGGGACTGCAGGTTCCGGCTGATCTGACCGTGGTCGGTTTCGACGACTTCCAGATCGCCCAAGCCGTCTGGCCGCCCCTGACCACGATCCACATCCCCACCCGCGAGGTGGGCCGAATCGCCGCCGAGAAGCTGATCGGCGCCGCGGCGCGCGAGAAACGAGACCCCAACGACACCATCCCCTATCTTGTCGTCCGCGAGTCGTCCGGGCCCCCGCCCAAGGTGTAGGGTGCGGCGAGCCCCTGTGGCTTGCATCGGATCATGACACCGGTTACCAAGCGCGTCGAAGCGGCCCGTCAAGCCGTCGGCGACTGTAGGGAGTAGGGAGACGCCATGGCTCGGCCTCTGGTTTTTCACGATGACCGCCTGTTTCCCGCCGACGAGCGGACGCGAGGCATCGCGCGAGCGCTCTACGGCCAGGTCAAGGACCTGCCGATCATCAGCCCGCACGGTCACACCGACCCGGCTTGGTTCGCGACCAACGCGCCGTTCGAGGACGCCACCGACCTGCTGCTGGCGCCCGACCACTACCTGTTTCGCATGCTCTACAGCCAGGGCATCGGCCTGGACTCGCTGAAGGTGCGCTCCAAGGCCGGCGTGCCCGGGACCGACCCGCGCGAGGCCTGGCGGTTGCTGGCCCAGAACTTTCACCTGTTCCGCGGCACGCCGTCGTGGATCTGGCTGAACCACGTGTTCAGCAAGGTGTTTGGCTTCGATGTCTTCCTGGGCGCCGATACCGCCGATCTCTATTTCGACCAGATCAACGAAGCCCTGGCCACCGAGGCCTTCCGGCCGCGGGCGCTGTTCGACCGCTTCAACATCGAGACCCTGGCCACCACCGAAGGTCCGCACGACAGCCTCAAGCACCACCATGCCATCCGCGAGAGCGGCTGGGGCGGCCACGTGATCACGGCCTATCGTCCCGACGCGGTCATCGACTTCGAGGACGAGCGCTTCGGCCGCGCGTTCGACCGCTTCGCCGAGGTCTCGGGCCAGGACGTCACCAGCTGGCGCGGCTATCTGGAGGCCCACCGCATCCGCCGCGAAGCCTTCATCGAGGCCGGCGCTACCTCCAGCGACCACGGCCATCCGACCGCCGCCACCGCCGATCTCACCGACGTTGACGCCGAGGCCCTGTTCCAGAGCCTGCTGAAGGGCGAGGTCACCCCGGCCAAGGCCGAGCTGTTCCGCGCCCAGATGTTGACCGAGATGGCCAAGATGAGCCTGGACGACGGACTGGTCATGCAGATCCACCCGGGCTCGCACCGCAACCACAATGCCGGCCTGCTGGCCTCGCATGGCCGCGACAAGGGCGCGGACATTCCGATGCGCACTGAGTACGTGGATGCGCTGAAGCCGCTGCTGACCAGGCTGGGCAACGACCCGCGCCTGTCGATCATCCTCTTCACCCTGGACGAGACCGTCTACAGCCGCGAACTGGCCCCGCTGGCCGGCCACTATCCGGTGCTGAAGCTGGGTCCGTCCTGGTGGTTCCACGACAGCCCCGAAGGCATGATGCGGTTCCGCGAGCAGGTCACCGAGACGGCCGGCTTCTACAACACCGTCGGCTTCAACGACGACACCCGCGCCTTCCTGTCGATCCCGGCCCGCCACGACGTGGCCCGGCGCGTCGACAGCGCCTTCCTGGCCCGCATGGTCGCCGAGCACCGCATGGACGAGGTCGAGGCCGCCGAGCTGATCGTCGACCTGACGTACAACCTGCCTAAGAAGGCCTACAAACTCGACCAACGCCCCGCCTGGGCGCGTCCGGTCCAGTCCGTCCCCGCCGCCCAACACGCCGCAGAATAGATTATCCGGAGCCCCCTGATGTTCACCAAGACCTTCCACGCCACTCACCCGGACATGATGTTCGCCGTCGGCAACGACGACCTGCGCGAGCGCTATCTGATGGACGGCCTGTTCGCCGAGAACGAGATCGTTCTGCACTACAACCACGCCGAACGCTTCGTGATCGGCGGCGCGGCCCCGGTTTCGACCGGCGTGAAGCTGCCCGACCAGACCGAACCCGCCTCGGCCGCCGGCCACCCGTTCCTGGAACGCCGCGAACTGGGCGCCATCAACGTCGGCGGCGGCGCCGGTAAGGTGACCGTGGACGGCGTCGTCTACGACATCGCGCCGCGTGACGGCATCTACGTGACCATGGGCTCCAAGGACGTGGTGTTCGAGAGCGCCGACGCCGCCAACCCGGCGCGCTTCTACCTGACCAGCCTGCCGGCCCACGCCGCGTTCGAGACCAAGAAGCTGGAATTCGCCAACGCCGTCCCGCTGGAGCGCGGCGCGCTGGAGACCTCCAACGAACGCACCATCTACCAGTACATCGTGCCGACCACCTGCAAGTCGGCCCAGCTGCTGCTGGGCATGACCGTGCTGAAGCCGGGCAGCGTCTGGAACACCATGCCGCCCCACCTGCACGACCGCCGCTCGGAAGCCTATTTCTACTTCGGTCTGGGCGAGAACGACCGGGTCTTCCACTATATGGGCGAGCCGGACGAGATGCGTCACATCGTGATCGCCAACGAGGAAGCCGTGATGAGCCCGCCGTGGTCGATCCACATGGGTTCGGGCACCTCGAACTACACCTTCATCTGGGCGATGGGCGGGGAGAACCTCGACTATACCGACATGAACGTGCTGGACATCTGCCAACTGAAGTAGGGGCCACAGCTCCACTTTTCCGCGGCCCTCATCCCGGCCGCGGCGAAGGCAAGAGCCGGGACCGCCACGAGCGCATGCGTTTGCGGCGGTCCCGGATCGGCCTTTCAGGCCGTCCGCGATGACAAGATTCAAGATCAGGAAGCACGCACCATGGCCAACCCGTTCAGCCTCGAAGGCAAGGTCGCCCTCGTCACCGGCGCCAACACTGGCCTGGGCCAGGCGATCGCCGTGGCGTTCGCTCAAGCTGGCGCCGACGTCGCCGTGGCCGGCCGCAGCGCGCCGACCGAGACGCAAGCGCTCGTGGAAGCCACCGGCCGCAAGTTCCTGTCGATCAAGGCCGACTTCGGCTCGATCGAGCCCGTCCAGCGCGTGATCGACGAGACCGTCGCCGCGTTCGGCAAGGTCGACATCCTGGTCAACAACGCCGGCATCATCCGCCGCGCCGACAGCATCGAGTTCTCCGAGGCCGACTGGGACGCGGTGATGGATACCAACCTGAAGGTCGTGTTCTTCCTGACCCAGGCCTTCGCCAAGCAGGCGCTGAAGCAAGGCCCGGTCGACGGCGTCGCCGGCAAGGTGATCAACATCGCCAGCCTGCTGTCCTTCCAGGGCGGCATCCGCGTGCCGTCCTACACGGCCAGCAAGAGCGGCCTGGCGGGCCTGACCAAGATCCTGGCCAACGAGTGGGCGGCCAAGGGCATCAACGTCAACGCCATCGCGCCGGGCTATTTCGACACCAACAACACCGAGGCCCTGCGCAACGACACCGACCGCAACGCCTCGATCCTGGCCCGCATTCCGGCCGGTCGCTGGGGCCAGCCTGGCGACCTGGGCGGGGCCGCCGTGTTCCTGGCCTCGAAGGCCGCCGACTATGTTCAGGGCATTACCTTGCCCGTCGATGGCGGTTGGTTGGCGCGCTAGAGGCAGAAATCGGCGCACAAGCGCGAATGGCGCCGTGATTATTGCTTCGGCCGCCTTCCCGTGGCCCTCAAAGCGCGGTAGAGGCGCCGCTGTGTCGGCGGGCCCCCCAGCCCGTCCGGCGTTCCTTCCTGAGAACCGCCGAGGTCCCACGGCGGTCGCGGAGTCCTGCGCATGCCCCTGTCCCTTGACGGCGATCGCCCCACCAGCCGCCACGTGCGACAGAACGCCAATCTGCTCAGCGACCTGCTGAACGAGGCCATCGCCTATCTCGACGGCGAGGACGCCGCCCAGTTGGTGGCCAAGGCCCGCAAGGCCGCCTCTCAGGAGACCGCCGACGGCGAGGCCGTGCGGCTGGACCACCTGTTCGCCGACCTTTCCAGCGACCAGGCCATCTTCCTGGCCCGGGCCCTGGCCAGCCACTCGATGCTGGCCAATATCGGCGAGGACGTCGCCGGCCGCCGTCGCCACGCCGAGGCCGACGCTCGGCCGGGCGACGATCGTCCCCGCACCCTGGTCGACGCCGTCAAGGCGCTGGTCGCCCAGGGCAAGTCGCCCGCCGAGCTGACCAAGATCCTGGGCGCCATGAACGTGGTGCCGGTGCTGACCGCCCACCCGACCGAGGTGCGTCGCCGCAGCATGGTCGACCGCGAGACCGAGATCTCGCGCCTGATGGCCCTGCGCCGCCACCACCTGCCGCCGGCCCTGGAGGCCGAAATCCGCGAGCGCCTGTTCCGCGAGATCGCCCTGATGTGGCGCACGCGGCTGTATCGTCCCGAGCGGATCACCGTGAAGGACGAGATCCGCAACGCCCTGTCGATCGTCCGCACCTCGATCCTGCCGGCGATCATCGAGCTCTATGCCGACTGGTCGCAGGAGATTGGCGTTCACGGCCAGATGGCTCCGCTGCTGAAGATGGGTTCGTGGTTGGGCGGCGACCGCGACGGCCACCCCGGCGTCAACGGCGACACCCTCAAGCTGGCCCTGGCCTCGCAGTCGCGGGTGATCCTCGACTGGTATGCCAGCGAAGTGCGCAAGCTTTGGTCGAACCTGGCGGTGTCCACGGCCTATGTGCCGGTGTCCGAAGAGCTGCTGGCCCTGGCCGCCCAAACCAATGATCCGTCCGTGCACCGTCTGGACGAGCCGTATCGCCTGGCGCTGGAGCTGATCTTCGACCGTCTCTCGGCGGTGTCCCAGAAGCTGACCAACCAGTGGGTGGCCTTCGCCACCGCCCGCACGGATGTCGAGCCCTACGGCCATCCCGAGGCCTTCGTGGCCGACTTGAAGATCATTATCGACAGCCTGGAGCGCAACGGCGGCGAGCGCCTGGTCGGTTCGGCCCTGCGCACCCTGGTCGAGGTGGCCCAGGCCTGCGGCTTCCACCTGATGAGCCTGGACCTGCGTCAGAACGCCGACGTCCACGAGCGGACGCTGCACGAGCTGTTCCAGCGGGCCGGCACCGGCGTGAAGTACCTGGACCTCGACGAGGAGGCCCGCTCCAAGCTGCTGATCGGCGAGCTGTCGCACCAGCGGCCCCTGGTCTCGCCATTCACCGCCTATGGCGAGGAAACGGCCAAGGAACTGGCCACCATGGAAGCGGCCGCCCAGGCCGTGCGTGACTATGGCCACGGCTGCATCGGCGCCTATGTCATCTCCAAGTCGGCGACGCTGTCGGATATCCTGGAGCCGCTGGTCCTGCTCAAGCAGGTCGGTCTGGTCTGGGGCGGCGCCGCGCCGCGCGCCTCGGTCAAGATCAGCCCGCTGTTCGAGACCATCGAGGACCTGGAGAACGGTCCCCGCGTGCTGCGCCAGTGGCTGGAGCTGCCGCTGAGCCGCACCATCCTGGGCGACCGGCCGGTGCAGGAAATCATGCTCGGCTATTCCGACAGCAACAAGGACGGCGGCTATGTCGCTTCCCGTCGCGGCGTGGCGCGCGGCGCCTCGGCCCTGGCGTTCGAGGCCGAGCGCATGGGCGTGGGCCTGCAACTGTTCCACGGCCGGGGCGGCAGCGTCGGGCGGGGCGGGGGACCGGCCGCCGAGGCGGTGATGGCCCAGCCGGCCGGCACCGTGCAGGGCCGTATTCGCATGACCGAGCAGGGCGAGATGATCGCCCGGCGGTTCGGTGACCAACCCACGGCTCGACGCAATCTCGACGGCCTGGCCGCCGCGGCCTTGGTGGCCAGCGAGCGGCCGGTTCAACGGCCCGATCCCAAGGTCGACGCGGCGATGACCGCCTTGGCCGAGGCCTCGTTCCACGGCTTCCGGGCCCTGGTGTATGACGATCCGGCCTTCGAGGACTTCTTCTGGTCGGCCACGCCGATCGGCGAGATCGTCGGCCTGAACATCGGCAGCCGGCCCGCGAGCCGCACCGCCAGCCGCAAGATCGAGGACCTGCGGGCCATCCCTTGGGTGTTCAGCTGGTCGCAGGCCCGCTTCATGCTGCCCGGGTGGTACGGCTTCGCCTCGGGTGTCGAGCGGGCAGGGCTGTCGACGGGGCAGCTCCAGGACCTGGCCGGCGGCTTCGACTTCTTCGGCGCCCTGCTGTCGAACATGGAGCTGGCCCTGGCCCAGAGCCACATGGGCATCGCCGCGCGGTACAAGGACCTGTCGCCGAACAAGGCCGACGCCCAGCGGATCTTCGACACGATCCAGCGCGAGCATGACGCCGCCAGCCAGATCGCCTTGGCCATCCGCGGCGGCTCGGCCCTGCTGGACAACCAGCCAGAGCTGGCGGAGTCGGTGGCCCTGGCCGGACTGTCGGTCGATCCGCTCAACCACCTGCAGCTGGAGCTGCTGACCCGTCGCCGGGCCGGCGACCAGGACGAGAACGTGCGCCTGGCCATCCAGCTGACCGTGGCCGGCATCGCGGCGGGCCTGCGCAACACGGGGTGATCTTTTCCTCCCCCGTGAAACGGGGGAGTGTCCGCGCAGCGGACGGAGGGGGCGTCCACAGCCGCCGCGACGCCCCCTCCGTCACGATGCGTATTCGCATCGCGCCACCTCCCCCGCGATGCGGGTGAGGAGTAATTTTCGTCACCAGCGTCAAAACGGAAAACAACGTTTTGACACCGCTTGCACAAGGCGGCGCTTCGGAGTAGATTCCTAAATGACACCGGTAGCAAAGTGGTCTGGCCACTTTCCCGCTGGTCTCATCGACGTTTTGGACCGGTCTGCCCGGTCCTGGGCGTCCGCGGCTCTTTCTGAGTTCGCTCCTGCGCAAACTTGGGCGTCGGGCCTTGGCCTGACGCCCATTATTTTGAGAGCCCTGCACGCATTCCCGAACACGTCGGGACGGCCGTCCGGGCGGGATGGAAACGAAGGACGACAGCGACGCGAATTGACGTTGGGGGAGCCTCTTTTGTGGCGTCCGCCCGCGACGCGGTCTAAACGATCGCAGCGCCGATATCGGCGAAATATTCCCCGCTAGGGCGTCCCGCCGAGGCCCGACGCAAGATCGATCCTTTGAGGAGCAGTACTGATGGTGAAAGACCGCATGGCCGTGCTGACGGCGCTGATGGACCAGGGCGTCATCCCGGTGTTCTATCACCCCGACGCCGAGGTCTGTAAGAAGGTGATCCAGGCCTGCGCCGACGGCGGCGCGCCCTGCATCGAGTTCACCAATCGCGGCGATTTCGCCAGCCATGTCTTCTACGAAGTCACCCGCTACTTCGCCGAAGCCGATCCGCGCGTGATCATGGGCGTCGGCTCGATCGTCGATGCGCCGACCGCCGGCATCTACATCGCCAACGGCGCCAAGTTCGTGGTCGGCCCGATCCTCAACGCCGACGTCGCCAAGGTCTGCAACCGCCGCAAGATCCCCTATTCGCCCGGCTGCGGCTCGGCTTCGGAAATCTCCTACGCCGAGGAACTGGGCTGCGAGATCGTCAAGGTGTTCCCCGGCTCGTCGGTCGGCGGTCCGGACTTCGTCAAGGCGGTGCTGGGCCCGATGCCCTGGACCCGCATCATGCCGACCGGCGGCGTCGATCCCGACGAAGCCTCGGTCAAGAAGTGGTTCGGCGCGGGCATCGTCGCCGCCGGCATGGGCTCCAAGCTGATCACTCAAGAGCTGCTCGATGCGGGCGACTACGCCGGTATCACCCAGAAGGTCCGCGAGACGGTGGACCTGATCAAGAAGGTTCGAGGAAAGGCCTAACTCCCTATGACTGACAACGTCCTCAAGATCCGCCCGGCTTCGGAAACGAAGTGGGACTGCGCTTCGTTCGGCGAAGTGATGCTGCGGTTCGACCCCGGTTTCGGCCGGGTGCGCAACAGCCGCCAGTTCCAGGTCTGGGAAGGCGGCGGCGAATACAATGTCGCCCGCGCCTTCAACAAGTGCTGGGGCAAGCGCTCGACCGTTGTCACGGCCCTGCCGGAGAACGACCTGGGCTGGCTGGTTCAGGACCTTATCAACCAGGGCGGCGTGGACATGTCCCACGTCATCTGGCGCGACTTCGACGGCCTGGGCCGCAACACCCGGGTCGGCCTGAACTTCACCGAGAAGGGCTTCGGCGTTCGCCCGGCTCTCGGCTGCAGCGACCGGGGTCACTCGGCCGCCTCGCAGATCCGTCCCGGCGAAGTGAACTGGGAAAAGCTGTTCGGCGAAGAGGGCGTGCGCTGGTTCCACACCGGCGGCATCTTCGCGGCCCTGGCGACCAACACCGCCGAAGCCGTGATCGAGGCCGTCGAAGTGGCCCGCAAGTACGGCACGGTGGTGTCCTATGACCTCAACTACCGCGCCAGCCTGTGGAAGTCGCAGGGCGGCAAGGAGGGGGCCCAGAAGGTCAACCGCCACATCGCCCAGTATGTCGACGTGATGATCGGCAACGAAGAAGACTTCACCGCCTGCCTGGGCTTTGAAGTCGAAGGCCTGGACGAGCACATCAGCTCGATCGACCCGGCCAACTTCAAGAAGATGATCCAGACGGCGGTGTCGCAGTTCCCCAACTTCAAGGTGGCCGCGACCACGCTGCGCAACGCCAAGACCGCCTCGATCAACGACTGGTCCGCCATCCTCTATGCCGGCGGCGAATTCTATCAGTCGGTGATGCGCGAGAACCTGGAGATCTACGACCGGGTCGGCGGCGGCGACGGCTTCGCCTCGGGCCTGGCGTTCGGCTTCATGGAAGGCAAGGGCCCGCAAGCCGCCGTCGAGTACGGCGCGGCGCACGGCGCCCTGGCCATGACCACCCCCGGCGACACCTCGATGGTGCGCCAGGCGGAAGTCGAGGCCGTGATGAAGGGCAAGGGCGCGCGGGTCATCCGCTAGTCGTTGCACTCGTCGTTCCAAGCAGAGCCCCCGGTCGAAAGATCGGGGGCTTTTTGCTGGGCGGAGCCGTGCTCATGGAGATCAAGGAGTTTCAGGCGTCGCCGGATTTCCCCGATCACATAGGCGCGGTTGCGTGGGGAAGGACGCTTGTCGCGGGGTTCAGGCGGCCCGGGCGGCGGTTGCGGCGGGCGGCGGTCGCGGGGTTTGGGCATCGGGACTCCTCTCGAAGGGCTTACCCCCTCCGGCCCTCCGGGCCACCTCCCCCAGAGGGGGAGGATCTGGCGCGGCGTAGCTGCTCCCCCTCTGGGGGAGCTGTCGCGAAGCGACTGAGGGGGTCTTTCGCGCGCACGGTTTCGCCGCCACGCGCTTTCGCTGCGAAGTTTGGGGAGGGACGCGGAGCGCCGGGCTGGGCCCGGAAGCTTTTGTAGTGATTACCGTTTCGACACAGACCGACGCTCCGCGCGGTGCGTTTTCCAGGAGCGTCCGGCGGGTGGCCCTCTTAAGGCCTTACCGGGTCTCTGCCCCCGACGGGCGGGCCAGGCCAACGAAGCCTGGTCCCGGACCGCGTGCGTATCCCCCGCACGCCTGTTGTTCTCGCCAGCCCCGCACGCTCCGCCATCTTCTGTCGTCCAAGGGTGGCTCCCCCAAGGTGGCGTCCGGGTCGCGGCCGGCCTTGAGAGCCAACCGCCGCCGACGAGCGCTACCCGCTCGACCGCTCCCCGAGGCCGCAAAGGTCGCTGGCCACGCGCCCTCCCCATGCCTTGAGGTGGATCTATTATGCGGCGCCGGGAGTCAGTGGGGATAAGTGGTTTTTAGACGTTGAATTCGCTGAGGAAACACGCTGGGAACGGCGGGGATAAGTTTTTTCGGCGCGACCACACGGCCATTTTCCCATGAGCGACCCGGGTCTAATGACCCTCTTGACTCATTTCGACGGTTAGCTAACTGTCTCATCATGAGCCAGGTATTCCGAGCCCTTTCCGATCCTACCCGTCGGCGGGTGCTGCAGCTCCTGCGCAAGGGGCCGATGAGCGCCGGCGAGCTCAGCGACCAGTTCGACGTCTCCAAGCCCACCATGTCGGCGCACTTCGCGGTGCTGAAGGAGGCCGACCTGGTGCACGCCGAAAAGGCCGGCAAGTCCGTCATCTATCATCTGAAGCTCTCGGTGCTCGAAGACGCGCTGCTGGGCTTCGTCCATTCGTTCGGCCTCGACGCGGAAGCGCCGGAGCCCAAGCCGGAGCCCGCGCGATGAACAAGGAACTGGTCGGAAATTTCGCCTGGGGCGGCGCCATCCTCCTGGTGGCGGTGGCGGGGAGCCTGGCGCGCAGGCTGGGCTATGTCGACAGCGAGACGCTCACGCGCGTGGTCATCGGCCTGAACGGGCTGATGATCGCCTGGCAAGGCAATCGCTTGCCCAAGACCTTCGTCCCCAACGCCTGCGCCCGCCAGGCCCGGCGGGTCGCCGGGTGGTCGCTGGCGCTGAGCGGGCTCGTCTATGCCGGACTGTTCGCGTTCGCCCCGATCCCGGTGGCGGTCGTGGGCGGGGTCGGCGCGGTCGTGGCGGGCATCGTGGTGACGCTCGGCTACTGCCTGTCGCTGCGGTCCAAGACGAAAGCCGCCTAGTTCGGGATCTTTCCCAGCACCCGCTCCAGCACCTCGACCACCAGCCCGTGGTCCTCGACCTGCGGCAGGCCCGAGACGGTGATGGCGCCGATGCAGCCCAGGCCCGCCAGGATCAGCGGGAAGCCGCCGCCGTGGGCGGCGTGGTCGCGGGGCGAGAGGCCGTAGCGCTGCTCCAGGGTCTCGCCCGAAGCCTTCAGCTTCAGGCCGACGGCGAGCGTGCTGGTTCCCAGGGTCAGGACGGTGTTGCGCTTGCGGCGGGCCCAGTCGGCATTGTCGGGACCGGCGCCGGGCAGGGCGGCGTGGAACAGCGGACGCTCGCGCAGGCTGATGTCGATGGCCACCGGCGCGCCGCGGGCCAGGGCGGCGTCGCGCAGGGCGGTCCCCAGGGTCCAGGCGGTCTCCAGGGTGAAGCGCTCGAACACCAGGGTCTTTTCCTGGGCGGCGATGGTCGCCAGAAACTCGGTATCCGTCAAAGCGACAGCTCCCGGCCCTCGGCGGCGCTGCGTTGGGCCAGGTCGATCAGTTCCATCACCGCCAGGGCTTCCTCCGGCGGCGCGGGGTTGGCGCCGTGGCCCGACAGGGTGTCGCGGATGGCGGCGTAATAGGCCAGATAGTCGCCGGGCACGCCCTCGACCACGCGGCTGACCGTGCCCTCGCCGTCAGGCGTGGTCAGGGTCCCGGGACGTGGATCGACGCCCCAGCCTTCGGAGCCCGGGACGACGCCGGCCTTGAGGGCGTTTTCCTGGTCGTCCAGGCCCTGCTTGACGAAGCTGCCCTTCGTGCCGTGCACGGCCATGCGCAGGTCCGAGGCGATGGTCATCTGGCTGGCGTGCAGCAACACCCGCAGCTTGGGATAGCGCAGCACCAGATGGAAATAGTCGGGGGCCTGGCCGCCGTCCTTCTGCACCGCGGTGTCGGCGAACACCGCCTGGGGCGGACCGAACAGCTTCAGCGCCTGGTCGATCAGGTGCGGACCCAGGTCCAGCAGGGCGCCGGCGCCCGGCTTCTCGCGCCAGCGGTCGCGGACCACGGGACGGAAGCGGTCGAAGTGGCTCTCGTACTGCACGATCTCGCCCAGCGAGCCGTCGGCGATCAGGGCCTGGAGGGTCAGGAAGTCGCTGTCCCAACGACGGTTGTGGAAGATGCTGAGCAGCTTGCCGGCCCGCTGGGCGTGGTCGGCGACGCCGCGCGCCTCGTCCAGGGTGACCGCGAACGGCTTGTCGATGACCACCGCCTTGCCGGCGTCCAGCGCCGCGTGGGCCTGGCTGGCGTGCAGCGGGTCGGGGGTGGCGATCACCACCAGGTCGATCTCGGCGTCGGCCAGGGCCGCGTCGAGGTCTGGCGCGACCTTCACGTCCGGCAGGTCGGCGTGGACCTTGGCCGGGTCGCTGGAGACCACGGTGTGTAATAGCAGGCCGGGCGTGGCGACGATCAGCGGGGCGTGGAACACCTTGCCGACGAAACCATAGCCGACCAGGGCGACCTTGAAGGGGAGGGGTGAGGACATGAGTCCTTATACCGTCTCCCCACGAAAAAGCCCCCGATCTCGCGACCGGGGGCTCGTTCTTCAGGCGCTGATGACGGCCGCTAGACCTTCACCGGCTCCATCTTCGGCATGAGGATGTGGATGACCAGCAAGGCCACCAGATAGGCGCTGCCGGCGACGATGAAGATCGGGGTGTAGGTGCCGATCTTGTCCAGCACCTGGCCGATGTACTTGGAGAACACCATGCCTCCGACCGCGCCCAGCATGCCGCCGATGCCGACGACCGAGCCGACCGCGCCGCGCGGGAACACGTCCGACGGCAGGGTGTAGAGGTTGGCCGAGAAGCCCTGGTGGGCCGCGGTGGCGACGCCGATGATCAGGACGGCGGTCCACAGGCCCGTGACATTGGCCGCGAAGATCACCGGCGTGGCCAGCAGGGCGCAGACCAGCATGGTGGTCTTGCGCGACTTGTTGATGCTCCAGCCGGCCTTCATCAGGCGCGACGACAGCCAGCCGCCGGCCACGCTGCCGACGTCGCTCATCAGATAGATGGCGATCAGCGGCGGGCCGAAGGTCTTCAGGTCCAGGTGGTAGCGCTTGCCCAGGAAGTCGGGCAGCCAGAACAGGAACATCCACCAGATCGGGTCGATCAGGAACTTGCCCAGGGCGAAGGCCCAGGTTTCCTTCTTGGTCAGCAGCTTGGCCCAGCCGATCTTCTCGACGGGATCGGCCGGGTCCTGCTCGATGTGAGCCAGTTCGGCGGCCGACAGGCGCTTTTGTTCGCGCGGGCGACGATAGACGATCAGCCACAGCGGCAGCCAGACCAGACCGGCCACGCCGGTGACGATGAAGGCCATCTGCCAGCCGAAGGCCAGGACGATGCCCGGCACCACCAGCGGGGTGACGATGGCGCCGATATTGGTGCCGGCGTTGAAGATGCCGGTGGCCAGGGCGCGCTCGTTCTTGGGGAACCACTCGGCCACGGCCTTGATGCCGCCCGGGAAGCCGCCGGCCTCACCGATGCCCAAGCCCATGCGGGCGATGGCGAAACCGCCGAAGCCCTTGGCCAGGGCGTGCGAGATGTGAGCGATCTGCCAGATCAGGAAGGCGATGCCGAAGCCGAAGCGGGCCCCGATCTTGTCCATGATCTTGCCCCAGGCCATGTAGGCGATGGCGTAGGCCAACTGGAAATAGAACACCAGGTCGGCATAGTGGGTCTCGTCCCAGCCGAATTCCTTCGACAGGTCGGCCTTCAGCAGACCGATGGTCTGGCGATCGACATAGTTGATCACCATGGCCAGGAACAGCAGGCCGACAATCACCCACCGGTAGCGTCCGATCCTGGCGGATGGAGCCGGCATCGTTGGAGCGTCCATGGACGTCACATCCTCACCCTAGGCTTGTTGTTATTCCGACGCCCCCGCCGGTTTTCTGTTTGTTTAGAGCGTTTTCAGGCGAAGGGGAAAGCGGTTCACGCAAGAAAACGAGGTATAACCAAAGGCTCCGAGCCTGTGTTTTTCGGCTCTATGCCGGCACGGCGACGCAGGCGACACTTCCGAACCGCCCGAAGTCCACGCGCGAGCTGTCTCCGGCGGCGATGTCATGGATTCCGGTACTGGCGCCGGTGGTGACCAGCATGCCCTTCTTCAGCGGCCGGCCGCGCGAGGCGACGTGGCCCAGCAGGAAGGCCAGAGCCGCCAGGGGCGAGCCGGGGATCGAGAACGCGCCGCCCTTGCCGACCGACACGCCGTTGATGAAGGTCTCGGCGGGCATGTCGTCCCAGGCGATCTCGCGCCAGTTCTCGACCACCGGGCCCAGGATCTGGCCGTCATTGTTGCCGAAGTCCGAGGCCACGATGGGCGGACCCAGGGCGTTGATGGTGGCCAGCGGGCTGCCGGCGATCTCGATGCCCAGGATCAACTCGCCGACATAGTCGGCGGCCTCTTCGGCTGTCCACTCGGTCTTGTCGACCGGCGCGTCCTTGCCCAGACGGACGATGAACTCGGCCTCGACGGCGGTGAAGCCACCGGCGATGGCGCGGAACGGGGTGGGAGCTTCGGCGGCTTCCCAGACATTCTTCTTGAAGATGCAGCCTGCCAGCCGCTCGGCGCCCAGGCGCTCACGGTGCTGCGGGGGCACCAGGCCCACCTTCCAGCCGACCAGTTCGTCGGGCCAGGAATCGATGGCGATGTCCTGCACGGCGTAGCCGTCGGCCATGGTCTGGGGAAGCACGCCGCCCGGATAGCCGGGAACCGACACGCCCTTCAGGCGCGCCGCGACGAATTGTGGGGCGATGGACGCCGGTGCGAACACTTCGCTCTCGGCCTCGGAAACGGTCACGCCGCGAATCCTCCCTCGCACTCTCTACAGTCCCGTTGAACGGGCTTTGTTCGTGCATAATGGAAACCGGTGTCATTGACAATCGGCCTCGCGACACCGGTGGCATTGGTCACGCACTGACCGACACTCAGGATTGTCATGCCCGCGTCCTGGGCGTTTTACTGCCGTCCATGGTCGACAATCCCACCGTCCGTCGCTTGGCCCTGTCGCTGCCCGAGGTCGAGGCGGGCGATTCCGAGGGCTCGCTGACCTTTTCGGTGCGCGGCAAGGGCCTGGCCTGGCCCTATCTGGCGCGGGCCACGCCCAAGGGGCGACGCGAGGTCGTGCCCGGCGTGCTGGCCGTGCGCTGCCTGATCGAGAGCAAGGACATGCTGATCGAGGCCGCGCCGGAGATCTATTTCGACGACGACCACTATCGCGGCTATCCGGCGGTGCTGGTGCGACTGGCGGCGATCGAGGCGGATGAACTGGAGCGGCTGCTGGCCGAGGCCTGGCGGCGGGTCGCGCCCAAGGCGCTGGTCAAGCGGTTCGAGGCCCCAGGCTAAGGCATCAGCAGGGCGCCTCGTCATCACCTTGCTCTCGCCCCCTCATGGTCAAGATTGCGGCCGATAAAATGGCCATGACCTTTCGCGCTCGCCTCCTCTGTCTCGCGGCCGTCCTGGGCCTGGTGTCCGTCGGCGCCGCCGAGGCGTCGAACGGCCCGCGCCTGATCGAGACCCCCGCCACCGCGCCGGGCGACGCCCTGGCGGTGATCTATTCGGGTGACGGCGGCTGGGGTCCTCTGGATCGCGGTGTCGCCAACGTTCTGGCGGCGAACGGGACGCCGGTGCTGGGCGTCAATTCGTTGCGCTATTTCATGACCCAGCGCTCGCCGAAGGACGCCGCCGCCGACCTGGCCGGCCAGCTGCGTCGGCATCAGGCCCAATGGGGTCGCCAGAAGATCGTGCTGGTCGGCTATTCATTCGGCGCCGACGCCCTGCCGGCGATTGTACCGAACCTGCCGCCAGACCTGCGCGCCCAGATCAAGGGTCTGGTGCTGATCGGGACCGGGCCCAGCGGCGACCTGAAGTTCCACCCTTCCAGCTGGCTGAACCGGCCCACGCCCGATTCCTTCCCGGTCGCGCCGGCCGTGGAGGCGCTCAAGGGCCTGCCGATGACCTGCATCTATGGCGACAAGGAGCGGGGCGACATCTGCGCCACGCTGCCGGCCGCCACCATCCGCCAGGTCAAGCTGGCCGGCGGCCACCATTTCGATGGCGACTACGCGGTTCTCGGCCAGGCGGTGCTGCGGGCCGTCGCGCTCTGAGCACGGCGCCGTGAGCGCATCGTGACAGCGCTTTGCCGCATCGCGGGGGATCGAAACTCCGGCCATGTGCGTTTTGAAGGCCAGTAATCATCGGAGAGGGCCTTCTGATCATGACCGCGTTCGGGTCAGCCGTTCGGCATGCGCCGACCGACTTGCCGCCACCACCAGTCGCCTTGCCGCCTCGCGCGGCCCTGTTTCTTGATCTTGATGGAACACTAGCCCCGATCATGCCCCGGCCCGAACAGGTCGGGCCCGACGCACGCCGCGCGGCGCTGCTGGATGACCTGACGCGCGCCTTGGACGGCCGCTTGGCCGTGGTCAGCGGCCGCGCGCTGGAAGACCTGGACCGCATCCTGGAAGGCCGGATCAACGCCATCGCCGCCGTCCATGGCCTGGTGCGGCGCGGCGCTCACGGCGTCGACCGCGCCAAGCCGCATCCCGACCTGGACCATGCCCGCGACGTGCTGCGCGACCTGGCGCGGAGCGACAAGGGCCTGCTGTTCGAGGACAAGACCCTCAGTGTCGCCTTGCACTATCGCAATGTCCCCTCGGCCGCCGACGCGGTGATCGAGGCCGCCAAACGGTTGGCTCAGTCGTCGGACTTGGTGCTCCAGCTGGGCGACATGGTCGCCGAACTGCGCACCCCGGGTCAGGACAAGGGCAAGTCGGTCTCGGCCTTCCTGCGCGAAACCCCGTTCGACGGCGCGACCCCCGTGTTCGTCGGCGACGACCTGACCGACGAGGACGGCTTCGCGGCCGCCGAGCGCCTGGGCGGCTACGGCGTGCTGGTCGGGGCCCTGCGTCCCACCCAGGCGAGCTATCGTCTGGAGGATTTCGGCGCGGTGCTCGACTGGCTGGACGCTGGCTTGGCGGGCCTCGACGGAAAGACCGCCGCATGAGCCGCCTGATCGTCGTCTCCAACCGCGTCAATCCGCCCACCGGCAAGGGCGACGAAAGCGTCGGCGGCTTGGCCATGGCCCTGGCCGCGGCCTTGCGCGAATATTCCGGCATCTGGTTCGGCTGGAGCGGCAAGACCACCACCGAATTCACCGGCCAGCTGAACATGCAGAAAGCCGACGGCGTCACGGTCGCGACCGTCGACCTCGAGGAAGGCGACTACCAGGAATATTACAACGGCTACGCCAACAAGACCCTTTGGCCGCTGTTCCACTATCGCGTCGATCTCACCGCCTATGACCGTTCGTTCGGCGAGGGCTATGACCGGGTCAACAAGCGGTTCGCCGAAACCCTGCTGCCGTTGATCGAGCCCGACGACGTGATCTGGGTGCACGACTACCACCTGATCCCGATGGCCCGGGAGCTGCGGCGACTGGGGGTGACCAACCGCATCGGCTTCTTCCTGCACATCCCCTGGCCGGCCCACCAGCTGGTGGTGACCCTGCCGCGCCACCGGCCGCTGGTCGAGGCGATGTTCCACTACGACCTGATCGGCTTCCAGACCGAGGAAAGCGTCCAGGCCTTCGAAGGCTATGTGTTCAACGAGGTCGGCGGCGAGCGCACCGAGGACGGCCGGCTGTCGGCCTTCGGCCTGACCACCCAGGCCGGCGCCTTCCCGATCGGCATCGACGCCGAGGAGTTCGCGCGCATCGCTCAGAGCCAGAAAGCCCTACGGGTCTATGACCGGCTGATGGCCCACAGCGTGTTCCGCAAGATGGTCGTGGGCGTGGATCGCCTCGACTATTCCAAGGGGCTGGAGGAGCGGCTGGTCGGCTTCGAGCGCTTCCTGCACGACAATCCCGAGGCGCGCCGCGAGGTGATGCTGCTGCAGATCGCCCCGCTGTCGCGCGACGAGGTCGAGGCCTATCAGGACCTGCGCACGCGGCTTGATGGTCTGATCGGCCACATCAACGGCGTCTATGCCGACATGGACTACAACCCGATCCGCTACCTCAATCGCAGCTATCGCCGCGACGAGCTGGCCGGGGTCTACAAGGCGTCCAAGGCCGCCCTGGTCACCCCGCTACGTGACGGCATGAACCTGGTGGCCAAGGAATATGTCGCGGCCCAGACGCCGGAGGATCCGGGCGTGCTGATCCTGTCGCGCTTCGCCGGCGCGGCGCGGCAGCTGAAGGAGGCGCTGATCATCAATCCCAACAGCCCCGAAGAGATCTCCGACGCCCTGACCCGGGCGCTGAACATGGATCTGGACGAGCGCAAGCGGCGTTGGGAGGCCTTGTTCGACAATGTCACCCGCCACGACGTCACCGCCTGGCGCGACGACTTCGTGGCCCGGCTGCGCGAACCGGACGCCGCCTTGCTCAAAGTCGCCCCCAAGGCCGCCAACGCCACGCCAGCCCTGACCGTGCGGGCCGGAGGGCGGGTCTGACAGGGCCGAGTCCTAGCGCGGGAAAGCATCATCCGCCGCATTCGTCACGGCGACGGCCGTCGTGTGTTTGACTTCGTGGATCGTCGCGGTCGAATGAGCCGGGCGTCGCACGGACCAGGGATTTCCCGATGAAGCCAATCCTCGTCGCGGTGGTTGCCCTGCTGCTGGCCGGTTGCGCCGGGCGTGGCGGGCCCGATCTCGCGGCTGGCGCGGCTGGCGCTGCTGGTGCTGGGGGCGGACTGGAGTGCCGGGGGACGAAGTCCAGTCGGCCGACGGTGATCCTCGAGGCCGGGGCGTTCGGCGGGGCCGCGGACTGGTCGCTGGTCGCCGAGAAGCTGGCGATCCGACAGCGGGTCTGCGCCTACGACCGCGACGGACTGGGCCTGGCGGCGCTCCACGACCTGGATCGCTCGCCGGTGGCCATCGCCAGGCGGCTCGAGGCGATGGTGGCGCGCGAAGAGGGCGACGCGCCGGTGATCCTGGCGGGTCATTCGAACGGCGGGCTCTATGTCGAGGCCTTCGCCCGTCTGTGGCCCGAGCGGACCGCCGGCCTGGTGCTGGTCGACGCGGTGGGGACCGACGTCAAGGACCACCCCCTGGCCCTGGCCGACCTGCGAAGCGAGGAGCGTGAAGCGGCGTTCACGCCCTTCGCCCGCGCGGTGGGCCTGACCCGGCTGGTTCCGCTGATCGACGACATCTCCCCGGCCGCCGAGGCCTCGACGCGACGGCGGCGCGCCTGGACGGGGCGGACCAGCATCCAGGCCGGGCTGCTGGAGGAGCGGGCCTTTCTGGCCGGTCTTCCCGCCGTCGACGCCCTGCCGCCGCTGCGTCCGACCATCCCCGTGGCGGTGATCGTCGCCAGCCGCACGCCCAACAGGCCCCTGGACCGCGACTGGCGCGCCGCCGAGATCGCTCCGACCCTGCGCGCCTGCCGGGCGGTGGTGGTCGACGCCTGGTCCAGCCACACCTCGATCCTGGATGCGCAGCGCGACTATGTGGTGGATCTGGTGGGCTGGCTGAACGGGGAACAGCCCTGGGCGGGGGGGCGAAGGTGCTGAACCCGGATCAGCGCGCAAGCCGTCGCCGCACGGGCGCGTCGTAGAACCGCAAAGTCACCCAGGCCACGGCGGGCGTGATCACCATGGCCAGCACGCCGAACCACACCGGCAGCAGCGTCTTCCAGCCGTCCGGATAGAGCCGCAGCATCACCGCCCAGGTCGCCCAGTGCATCGCGTAGAGCGGATAGGACAGATCGCCCGTCGTCCGGCACAGCGCGCCCGCCGCCCCCTTGGGGTCGTGCGCGCCGACCAGCACCAGCAGGGGAAACAGCACCGCGACGCAGGCGAAGTCGTAGACGCCGTTCCACGGGGCCGACGCCGGCGGCAGCGGCATGACCAGCGCCGCCAGCAGCACCGCGGCCGGCAGCCACAGGCGCGGCCGGGGCGCCAGGGCCCGGTAGCGCCAGCAGACCCAGCCGAGGCTGAAGCTGAAGGTCGCCCGTACCACGCCCAGCCAGAAGGTCGCCTGGTCCCAGCCTGTCTCGACCCCGTTCAGACCCAGGGCGACCCAGGCCATCACCGCGCCGGTGACGACCACGATCGCCGCCACGACGATGTCGGGCGCGCGGCGCAGCGGGAACCACAGGGCGCTGACCATCACCTCCAGGCACAACGACCAGGCCGGCGGGTTGAACGGAAAGAGGCTGGGAAAGGTCCATTCGGCCGGATGGCCCAGACGCGGGACCAGCAGCAGGCCGCGCGCCAGGTTGGGCCAGAACGGCGGGCTGTGGCGCGAGGTCAGCACCGCGCCGATCAGGGTCGACAGCACCAGCAACGGCCAGATGCGCACCACGCGGATCCGCAAGTAAGTCAGCCAGCCGATGTCGCGCCGCTCGAAGGCGTGGGCCAGGACGAAGCCGCTGAGGCAGAAGAAGAAATCCACCGCCAGATAGCCGTGGGCGAAGCGGCCCGGCCGTCCCGACCAGTCGGCCACGTGGTACAGCAGCACCCCTAGCGCCGCCACGGCTCGCAGGCCGTCCAGGGCGGCGAACCGCTGTGTCTTATGTTCCGTCACCGGCCTGTTCTTGAGGATCGGGCCCGGTTTCGCAAGAGCCAGGAGCCGGCGAAACCTCAATGCCCACAGCCCATTTGATCAGGTATTCGGAAGGTCCTCTTTGCGGCGTCGGCGCATAAGGCGCTGACAGGAACGCCGGATTGTAGAGGCCTTGGCCCAGGTCGTTGATGTGGGAGAAGTTGGCGTGCTTGTCTTCGCGGTAGGCGGCGCGTGATCGTCGCGCGCGCTGGGCGGCATAGTAGCGTTCCGAGCCAGGACCGACGGCGCGCGAGCGCGGCGTGAGCGGCTCGCGCTCGGGCCACGAACGCTCGCTCGTGATCCAGGAATAGAGACGCGATTGTTGCACCAGGCGAGCTTAGCCGCGGATCGAGAGCGCGCGCAACGCCACCGTGCGCTCGTGGCGCGGCGCGTCAGCGCACCGACGTCCACGGCCTGCTGAGCAGCACCGCGCAGTTGATCAGGCCGACCAGCGAATAGGTCTGCGGATAATTGCCCCACAGCTCGCCGTCCGCGAAGCCGATGTCCTCCGACAGCAGGCCGGCGGTGGTGCGGCGTTCCAGCATCTCCTCGAACAGCGACCGCGCCTCGTCGATGCGGCCGGCCAGGTAGAGGGCCTCGACCAGCCAGAAGGTGCAGATGTTGAACGCCGTCTGCGGGGCGCCGAAGTCGTCGGGGATGGCGTAGCGCAGCAGGTAGGAGCCCTTGCGCAGGCCCGCCTCGACGGCGGCGACGGTGGCCTCGTTGCGCGGGTCGTTGGCCTCGATGAAGCGCAGGTCGACCAGTTGCAGCAGGCTGGCGTCCAGCTCGTCGCCCTCGAAGGTTGCGGCGAACCGGCCCAGCTCGGCGTTCCAGGCGCGCTCGTCGATCGTCTTGCGCACCTGGGCGGCGCGGGTGTTCCAGAAGTCGGCGCGATCCTCCAGGCCGAGTTGGGCGGCGGCGTTGCCCAGTCGGTCGCAGGCCGCCCAGCACATCACCGCCGAATAGGTGTGGACATTGGCCCGGCCGCGGAACTCCCACAGGCTGGCGTCGGGCTGGTCGTGCAGCTGGAAGGCCCGCTCGCCCACCGGTTCCAGGTTCTTGAAGTCCTCCACCGTGCCGGGGCGCAGCAGGCGCTCGTCGAAGAAGGCCTGGACGCTGGACAGGATGATCTGGCCGTAGACGTCGTGCTGCTGGTGCTCGAACGCCTGATTTCCGATGCGAACGGGCCCCATGCCGCGATAGCCGGGCAGGTCGGGGGCGAAGCGTTCGGTCAACTGCGGCTCGAAGCCCACCCCGAACAGCGGCTGGATGTGGCCGCCGCCGGCCCGGTCGACGATGTTGCGCAGGTAGCCGAGGTAATTCTCCAGGATGTCGACCGCGCCCAGGCGGTTCAACGCCTGGACCACGTAATAGGCGTCGCGCATCCAGCAGTAGCGATAGTCCCAGTTGCGGCCGCTGTCGGCGTGCTCGGGGATCGAGGTGGTCATGGCCGCCACGATCGCCCCGGTTTCCTCGTGCATGCAGAGCTTCAGGGTGATGGCCGCGCGGATGACGGGACCTTGGTAGTCGAGCGGCACGGCCAGGCCGCGCACCCAGTCCATCCAGTATTCCTGGGTCTGCTGCAGCATGCGGTTGCAGGTGGCGCCGATGTCGGCGTTGAAGCCCTCGTCGGCCCCCAGGAACATGGCGATCGGCCGTTCCAGCCGGAAGGTGCGCTCTTCCAGGATGTGCGAGACCGGGCCGTCGGTCGACAGCCGCATCGTCATGTCCGAGCACAGGTAGCGGATGTGGTTGGAGCCGTGGGTCGTCTCGGCCAGGCGCGCCCCCCAACTGGCGGTCGGGCGCAGGCGGATGGTGACGCGCGCCACGCTGGCCAGCGGACGGATCAGGCGGATGAAGGCGGTGGGGCGGAAATTGCGTCCGTACTGCTGGTAGCGTGGAGCGAAGTCGATGACCTCGACGCTGGCCCCGTCGGCGTCGGTGATCACCGTGCGCAGGATGGGGGTGTTGCGCAGATAGGCCTGCTCGACGGTCTTGGCCCCGTCGACCGCGACCTCCCATGTGCCCTTGGCGGCCGGATCGCCCGGCTCCAGGCCGCCCAGCAGCGAACTGAACACCGGGTCGGAGTCGATGCGCGGCGCGCAGGCCCAGACGAAGCGCCCGCAGCGGTCGATCAGGGCGCTGACGGCGCAGTTGCCGATCGGGAAGAGGTCGAGGTTCTGGGGCATGGGGTCTCTAGCGTCGGATCAGGATCGGCAGCTTCGAATGCTTGCTGGCATGGGCCGCGACGTGAGCGCCGATGTGTTCGAAGGTGATGTCGGTGGAGGCCGGGCCGATGGCCAGGCCGTCGATCTGCAGATGGTCGATGCCGATCGGCAGGCGCGGGTCGGTCAGGTGGATCTCGCCCTTCCAGCCGTCGACCGTGATGCCCAGGCAGGCCTGCAGCATCATGAAGGCCGAGCCGGCCGCCCAGGCCTGGGGCAGGCAGGCCACCGGATAGGCCACGGGCGGTTCGCCCGGCTGGCGCGGGAAGCCGCAGAACAGCTCGGGCAACCGCATCCCGTAGTGAGCGGCGGTCTCGAACAGGCCCGAGGTCATCGACACCACCCCGTCGCGCTGGCCGTAGCGCGACAGGCCCATGGCGCAGATGGCCGTGTCGTGCGGCCAGACCGAGCCGTTGTGATAGCTCATCGGATTGAAGCGCGGCTCGCCCTGGGCCAGGGTCCGCACGCCGAAACCGTTGTGGAACGCCGCCGACAGCAGCGTGTCGGCCACTTTCTTGGCCCGGTCGGGCGAGGGCAGGCCGCAGAACAGCAGGTGGCCGGGGTTGGAACCCTTCACGCGGCAAGGCTTGCCGTGTCCGTCGACGGCCATGGCGTAGAAGCCCTTGTCCTCCATCCAGAACTTGGTCTCGACCTGCTGGCGCAGATGCTCGGCCTTGCCCCGCCAGCGCTCGGCGTTCTCGGGCTCGCCGCGCCGCTCGGCCAGGTCCGCCATGCCCTTGAAGGCGGCGAAGGCGTAGCCCTGGACCTCGACCACGGCGATGGGGCCGTCGGGGAACTTGCCGTCCTCGTGAAAGACGCTGTCCTCGCTGTCCTTCCAGTTCTGGTTCGACAGGCCGGAATCCAGACCTCGGGCGTAGTCGATCAGCCCGTCGCCGTCGCTGTCGCCGAAGTGCTCGATCCAGGCGATGGCCGCCAACAAGGGCTCCCAAAGCCCGTCGATAAACCGCAGGTCGCCGGTGCGTTCGGCGTAGGCGCAGGCCAGGGCCACGAACAGCGGCGTGGTGTCGACCCCGCCGTAGTAGCGGCCGAACGGCAGCTCGCCGAGCGCGGTCATCTCGCCCTTGCGGGTCTCGTGCATGATCTTGCCGGGCGCGCTGTCGCGGAAGGCGCTGACCTCCTCGGCCTGGTGTTCGGCGAGATATCCGAGCACGCCCTTGGCCAGGCTGGGCTCGATCCACAGCACCTGCCAGGCGGTGATGATCGCGTCGCGGCCGAACGGGGTCGAGAACCAGGGGATGCCGGCATAGGGGTAGGGGCCGGTGGCGAACTCGGTGGTCAGCAAAGCCAGGTCGGCCCGCGACTTTTCCAGCCAGTCGTTGAACAGCCGGCCGGAGCTGTGCAGCCGCGCGCCGCGCCGCCGGCGCTTGCGCATGTCGACCCGCGACCGCGCCGCCGCCGCCCGCCAGCGCTCGCGCGAGGGCGGGTGGGCATGCTCGACCCCGACTTCGATATAGAGGTCGAAGTGGGTCTCGGGCGTCAGCATGAACATGAAGTCGGCGCGTTGCGCACCCAGGCGCCCGGGCGGCTCGGAGAACGAGATGATGCTGGTGCGCCGCACGCCGTCCAGGCCGTCATAGGCGTAGGTGACCGAGCGGCCGTTCGTCTGCGCGGGCAGGACGCGACCACGACCGGCGGGACGCTTGGAGCCGCGCACCTCGAACATGTCGTGGAAGTCGGCGTCATATTCCAGGCTGACCGGCAGGATGACCATGTCGCGGCTGTAGTTGACGAAGCGCAGGCGCTCGTACAGCCGCTGGTCCCACAGGAAGCGCTTGCGCTCCACATGGATGGCGCCGTGCGGCGCGGCCGCGCCGCCGAGGGCGGGCAGGGGCTCGTTGGTCGAGTGCGAGGTGAAGAACACGTTGTCCTGCGACACCGCCGCGCTCAGCAGGGCGGGCGAGCGATTGCCCAGCAACAGGCGCAACTTGGACAGCAGGCGCGTGTCGTCGTGGAACAGGCCATCGGCCGCGCCCGTCACGTCGCCGAAGGCGTCGGCCACCAGGAAGGTGTCCTTGTCCTTCAGCGCATAGAGGTTGGACGGCGTCCGGGGTTCGCCCGTATCGCCCTGCTCGACCGAACCGGTCGGTGTGTCCGGTGTCATGTCATCCATGGACTTGGCCTCTTGCGCTGAGGTCCCTCGAAAGCCCGCCGCGCCGCGAGCGTGCGGCGGGCGGGTTCCCGATTCCTAAAACCTGATCGTGGTGCGGGCGCGGCAGCGCTACCGTGGCGATCAGGCGCTTTGGGCCAGCGTCAGGCGCTTCGGCGCGGACGCTTCTTCCAGGCGATCATAGAGCGCCAGATAGCGGTTCGCCATGGCGCGGGCCGAGAAGCGGGTCTCGAACCGGCGGCGGACCTCGAAGCGGTTGATCTCGCCCAGGCGCTGGGCGGCGGCCACCGCGCCGTCCTCGTCCTGGACGATGAAGCCGGTCAAGCCGTCCTCGATCACCTCGGGCACCGAACCGCAGTCATAGGCGATCACCGGCGTGCCGCAGGCCATGGCCTCGATCATCACCAGGCCGAACGGTTCTGGCCAGGCGATGGGGAACAGCAGGGCGTCGGCGTTGCCCAGGAAGTCCGACTTCTGATGGTCGCCGATCTCGCCGACGAACTCGATCAGCGGATGGTCCATCAGGTGTTCGATCTCGTCATGGAAATAGGCGCGGTCGGCGGCGTCGATCTTGGCGGCGATCTTCAGCTTCTTGCCCAGGCGCTTGGCGATGGCGATGGCCCGGTCGGGGCCCTTCTCGGGCGAGATGCGACCGAGGAAGGCCAGATAACCCTCGGATTTCTCGCGGAAATCATAGATCTCCTCGGCCATGCCGTGCAGTACCGTGCCGGCCCAGTTGGCGAAGGGCAGGGGCTGGCGCTGGTCGTCCGAGATCGACACCAGGGGGAACTGCGGCCAGCGGCGATAGACACCCGGCAGGTCCTTCAGGTCCAGGCGGCCGTGCAGGGTGGTCAGGGTCTTTTCCGGCATGTCCTCGAACATCGGGAACTGGATCATGTCGGTGTGGAAGTGGATGACGTCGAAGCGATGGGCCTGGCGGCGCACTTCGGCCAGCATGGCCATGTGGGCGGCCAGGTCCGACTTCAGCGGGGCCGGGTCAAGGCGGATGGCCTGGTCGCGCACCACCACCAGTTCGGCCTTGGTGCGGGCGTCGCCGCTGGCGAACAGGGTGACGTCGTGTCCCAGATCGACCAAGGCGTCGGTGAGATGGGCGACGACCCTTTCCGTGCCACCATAGAAACGCGGCGGAACGGCTTCGTACAGGGGCGGAACCTGGGCGATTCTCATCGACGGAAATCCTGACGGTGAAAGGGCGCGAGCCACGCCCTGGCGTCAGATCAAACCGCCAGTGTGGCTCTAAGGTTCCGCAGCGAAAATAAAGAAACCCGAAGGGCTCTCAACCGTTCGCCTCCCACGATACTGGCGTTGACGCGGCCCGATCGTGAAGTCCATCTGAAGGTACGCGGGTTGGCCGCGTACAAGCGTGCGCGAGACCCTTAGACTGTGATGAAGTCCTGGACCAAACGTGACGCACTGCTTGGCGGCGCGGTGTCTCTCCTGTCGATTTCGGCGGCGACCGCCCAGGTCCAGAACCCGCCGCTGGTGAGGGCTCCTCAGCAGCCGATGCCGTTCGTCCCGCCGCCCACCAGCGTGGTGCTGCGACCCGACCAGATCGACCTGCTGACCCGCACCCTGTCCCAGGCCGCGAGCCACGGCTTCGAGCCGACGGCCTTCGCGCCGGACGCCCTGCTGCCGAGCCTGAACGCCCGCGACGGCGCCACGCGCCAGAACGCCCAAGTTCAACTGATCGGCTTGACCCTGCGCTACGCCAAGGCCGTGCGCACCGGTCGCCTGGCGCCGGACGGCTTCATCAACAACTGGGGCCTGCGCCCCTTGCCCTATGATCCGGGCCCCGACTTCGTCCAGGCCGCCGCCCAGGATCGCCTGGGGCCGTGGCTGGACAGCCTGCCGCCGCCCTATACCGGCTATCAGACCCTGCGGAAGGGCCTGGCGACCTATCGCGACATCGCCGCGCGCGGCGGCTGGAAGCCGTTGACGACTGGAGAGCCGCTGAAGCTGGGCGCGACCGGCGATCCGCGCATCGCTCTGCTGGAGGCCCGCCTGGCCGTCGAGGACGCCACGGTGGCCGTCGACAAGGCCCCGGTGTTCGACGAGGCCCTGCAGCAGGCCGTGATGCGCGCCCAGAAGCGTTTCGGCCTCAATCCCGACGGGGGCCTGGGTCCGGCGACCCTGACGGCGCTGAACGTGCCCGTGGAACGTCGCATCGACCAGATCCTGGCCAATATGGAGCGCTGGCGTTGGCTGCCCCAGCAACTGCCGGCCGACCGGATCCAGGTCAATATCGCCGCCGCCGTGATGAGCGTCTTCCACGACGACGCTCCGAACCTGACCATGCGGGCGGTGACCGGCCGGCCGGGCGACGAGACGCCGATGCTGCAATCGACGATCCACTCGATCGTGCTCAATCCGCCGTGGAACGTGCCGTCGTCGATCGCCAGCAAGGAGCTGTGGCCCAAGGAGCGGGCCCATCCGGGCTATCTGGCGCGCAACGACTTCGTGGTCATCCCGACGGGCGCTGGGAGCTCGCGCCTACAGCAGAAGGCCGGACCCAAGGCGGCCCTCGGCCTGGTGAAGTTCGATTTCGACAATCCCTACGGCGTCTATCTGCACGACACGCCCAGCCGCTCGAAGTTCGCCAGCTTCAGCCGCCTGGCCAGCCATGGCTGCGTGCGCCTGGAAAAGCCGATCCCGCTGGCCAAGCAGCTGCTGGGCTCGGACCCCGCCTGGGGCCCCGACGTGGTCGACGCGACCATCGCCGCCGGCAAGACCGTGCGCGCGCCGCTAGCTCAGCCAATCGCCGTATTTCTGCTCTACTGGACGGCCTACATGACCCCAGACGGGCAGATGAACTTCCGCGATGACCCCTATGGTTGGGATAAGGTGCTGGTGCAGCGTATCGCCGCAGCGGCCCCCGGCTCAGCTTGACCCACGGGCTCTCGTGAGGCCTCTTCCCGGGCAACGGTCTTTCCTATTCCGAAAGACTCTGGCGTTTTAGTGCTCGCGTGAGGGTCGCCAAGTGCGGCGGCCCAGCCTTCCGGCGTCTCGCGAGGTCAGTCCGGGGAAGCGTAACGATGATCGAACGACGCAAGCTGTTGGGGCTTGGCCTCGGCGTGCTCGGCGCGAGCGCGGTCGGGCCCATGGCGGCCTTTGCCCAAGCCAAGCTGGGGATCTCCGATCCCATCGCCGACCTGTTGCAACGCCAGGCCGATCTGGCCGAGGGCATGCCGGCCGAAGGTTTGCCGGCCGTTCCGGTACCAACGCCGCCGCCCGTGGTTCGTTCCGCCTCGCACGCGCCGCGTTGGCTGAAGCTGCACAACATCCACACCCAGGAAAAGCTGGAAGCGGTCTATTACGAGAAGGGCGAGTATGTGCCCGACGCCGTCCAGGCCCTGGACAACGTCCTGCGCGACTACCGCACCGGCGACGTCTATTCGATGCATCCGGAACTGTTCGACACCCTGGCCGCCCTGGCCGCCAAGACCGAGACCAAGTCTCACTTCCAGATCATCTCGGGCTATCGCTCGCCCAAGACCAACGCGATGTTGCATCAGCGCAGCGGTGAAGTGGCGAAACGCAGCCTGCACATGGACGGCAAGGCCATCGATCTCTATCTGGAGGATGTCGCTCTGGATCGGGTGAGGGCCGCGGCCCTGGATCTCGGACGGGGCGGTGTGGGTTATTACCCCACCAGCAATTTCGTCCACGTCGACGTCGGACCTGTCCGGCGTTGGGTCGGCTCCTAAGAGGGCCGCGAAGCAGAGGAAAGCCCGGATGGCCAAGACCGAACGCAAGAGCAACCCGTTCGGATGGATCCTCCTGGGGGCCTTTGTCGGGGCCATCGCCGCCGCCGGCGTGCTGCTGATGGCCAGCTCGATGAATTTCAATCGCGGCTACGAAGAGGGTCCGGCCGAGATCCGCACCGCCGCCGATGACGCCGCCGCGACCGCTGCTCGGCCGGCTGTCCTGGCCGGCGCGCCCAAGCCGGAAACCCCGCCGACGCCGGTCGCCACGATCCCGGCCCCGGCCACCGCCACCACCCAGCCGCCGGTCGACGCCCAGATGGCCGACGACGCCGCCGCCG
>FTJN01000517.1_pt5 | contig 35513 bp, 33 predicted proteins | sample 1658361 | NCBI WGS metagenome assembly FTJN01 (sample SAMEA3914819, study PRJEB12502) | metagenome | biome: forest; material: soil | place: Canada | collected 2010-06-26 | depth 0.3 m
CTGCTGGACGTCGGCTGCAGCGCGGGGCTGAACCTGGGCGTCGATCGCTGGCGCTATCGCTATGTCGACGACGCCACCGGCGCGACGATCGCCACCACGCCCGCCTCGCGCGACGCGCGCGCGCCCGAGATCGCGTGTCGCGTGCTCGCGGGCGCCCGCCCGGCGAGCGCGGCCGAGCCGGAAATCGTCCTGCGCCGCGGCATCGACGTGAAGCCGATCGACATCGACGACGCCGCGGAAGTTCGCTGGCTGCGCGCCTGCCTGTGGCCGCACGACGCCGAGCGCCGCGCGCGCTTCGACGCCGCCGTCGCGATCGCCCGCACGCAGCACTGGCCGTTGGCCGCCACGGCCGACGCGGCGGCCGCGATCGTCGACTGGCGCGCGAGCCTGCCGGACGACGTGATGCCCGTCGTGTTCAACAGCTGGGTGCTGTCGTACTTCGACGCGCCCCTGCTGCGCCGGCATGTCGACAGCTTGCTGGAACAGGTCGCGCATCGCGGCGTCGCCTGGATCAGCGCCGAGAATCCCGCGCTCTCGCGCACCTGGTGGCCGGGCAAGCCCGAGTCCGAAGCCGACAAGCGGCCCAACGCAACGTCCTGGACGGTCGCCCGTCCCGACGGCCGCGGCGGCGTCGCGTGGGAGCTGGCCGCGACGTCGCATGCCCATGGCCGCTGGATGCAGTGGAACGAATGAGGCCTGGGGGTGGTCGATAATCCGTCTTCGACCCTCCAACCGAGTCCATGCCCCATGTTCGAGCACATTGAACCCTTCGCCGGCGACCCGATCCTGTCCCTGAACGAGGACTTCCAGAAGGATCCGCGCCCCAACAAGATCAACCTGTCGATCGGCATCTACTTCGACGACGCGGGCCGGATCCCGGTCCTGGACTGCGTGCACAAGGCCGAGGCCCAGTTGCTGGACAAGGGCGGCGCGAAGCCCTACCTGCCCATCGAGGGCAACGCCGACTTCCGCCGTGCGGTGCAGACGCTGCTGTTCGGCGCCGGCTCCAGGGCCGTCGCCGAAGGCCGCGTCGTGACGCTGCAGACCGTGGGCTCGAGCAGCGCGCTGAAGGTCGGCGCCGATTTCATCAAGCGCTGGTTCCCCGAATCCGGCGTCTGGGTCAGCGATCCGACCTGGGACAACCACCGCTCGATGTTCGAGGGCGCCGGCGTGAAGGTGTCCACCTACCCGTACTACGACGCGGCCACCGGCGGCCTGAAGTTCGACGCGATGCTGGCGGCGCTGTCCGACCTGCCGCCCAAGAGCGTCGTGCTGCTGCACGCCTGCTGCCACAACCCGACCGGCGTCGATCTGACCCCGGCGCAGTGGGAGACCTTGATTCCCGTGCTGAAGTCGCGCCAGCTGCTGCCCTTCCTGGACATCGCCTACCAGGGTTACGGCGACGGCATCGACGAGGACGCGTTCGCGATCCGCGCGCTGGCCGACGCCGGCGTGCCGTTCTTCTGCGCCAACTCGTTCTCCAAGAGCATGAGCCTGTACGGCGAACGCGCCGGCGGCCTGAGCGTGTGCTGCCCGACGTCCGCCGAGGCGCAGCTCGCGCTGGGCCAGCTCAAGGCCACGGTGCGCCGCAACTACTCCAGCCCGTCGATCCACGCCGGCGGCGTCGTCGCCACGGTGCTGGACTCGCCCACGCTGCACGCCTCGTGGGTGGACGACGTCAACGCGATGCGCACCCGCATCAAGACGATGCGCAAGACGCTGCACGCCGTGCTCAGCGCCAAGGTGCCGGGCCGCAACTTCGACTACTTCCTCACCCAGCGCGGCATGTTCAGCTACACCGGGCTGTCCGCGGCGCAGGTGGATCGCCTGCGCGAGGAGTTCGGCGTGTACCTGATCCGCTCGGGCCGCATGTGCGTGGCCGGGTTGAACACGGGCAACGTCGAGGCCACGGCCAACGCGATCGCCGCGGTGCTCTGAGGTCGATCGGCCCCGCGCCGATGCCGGAGCCTGACCCCTCCAACCCCGCCGACCGCATCCGGCGGCGATTCGGCAGGGGTGGCCTTGTCTCACTTCCTGGGCACCGGCGGACGCGCCACCGCCGCGATCACCTGATCGCGCAGCCAGCGGTGCGCCGGGTCGTCGTCCTTGCGCAGGTGCCACATCATCTCGACGTTGACGGTCGCCAGCGACAGCGGCAGCGGCTTCTGCACGAGGCGGTGCTCGACGCCGGTGGCCGGCAGGAACTGGCGCGGCAGCACGGTGAGCAGGTCGGAGCGCGCGACGACGCTGCCCGCGGTGGCGAACTGGTTGACGGTCAGCACGATGCGGCGCTGGCGGCCCAGCGTGGCGAGCGCCTCGTCGACGAAGCCGTGCGGCCGGCCGGAGAACGTCACCAGCATGTGGTGCGCCTCGACGAACGCGTCCAGTGTCAGCTCCGCCGCCGCCAGCGGGTGGTCGCGCCGCATCACGCAGACGTATTCGGTGGCGTAGAGCAGGCGGTGGTGCAGCGCGGCGTCGGTGCCCTGCGCGACGATGGCGGCGATCGCGTTCGGAAAGTAGCCGATGGCCAGGTCGGCGTCGCCCTCCTCGACCAGGCGGCGCGGGTCGCGCGTCGTCAACGGCAGGGTGCGGATGTTGGCCAGCGCGCACTGGCTCTCGATCGCCGAGACCAGCGGCGGCAGCAGCATCGCGGCCGTGGCGTCGGCCATCGCGATGTGGAAGGTGGCGGCGTCGCTGGTCGGGTCGAACGCGCGCGGCGACAGCGCCGACTGCAGCTGCGCCAGCGCGGCGCGCACCTGGGGCCACAACAGCTCGGCGCGGGCGGTGCCGCGCATGCCGAACGCGGTGCGATGGAACAGGTCCTCGCCCACCGCCACATGTAACCGCTTCAGCGCGTGGCTGGCCGCCGGCTGGGTCATCGCGAGGCGTTCGGCGGCGCGCGTGAGGCTGCCTTCGGCCATCACGGCGTCGAAGACGCGCAGCAGGTTGAGGTCCAGCGTGCGGAAGTTCACGAAGAATGAGGCTCGAGAAAGATATGAGCAGTATGCATATCTTGGATGCCTATCATTCATTGGAGTATCAGGGGGAAAACCCTTACAGTCCTTTCATCGCCTCTTTATCGAGAGGCATTGCAAGGAAGACACCATGACCGCCATCACCTCCGGCACCTACGGCCACCAGCCGATCTTCACCGGCGCGATCCGCCAACTGGCCGCCGCGCTGTTCTCGTCGCGCCCCGCCGTGAAGCCGGCCGCCGCCACGATCAAGTCCAGCCGCCTGGCCAACACGTTCCGCGTCCGCGTTCGTGAAGCCAACGACGTGCGCGAACTGGCGCGCAGCGTCGAGCTGCACTCGCCGGGCTTCGCCGCCGACCTGTACGCCGCCGCGTCGCGCCACGAAGGCTACGACGACTGAGCTCGACGCCGGCTCGCGATGAGCCGGTGATCCGGGCAGGGGCCGGTCTTGCGCCGCCAGGGAGCTGGCGCGATTAGCGCTTCTCGACGATCGTGGGCACCAGTTGCAGCGCCGTGCGGACCCGCTCCGCGGCGCTCCTGGCGTCGTCACGCGTCGTGTAGGGCCCGGCCTGCAGCTTGTTGAGGCCGCGGTCGGCGAAGACCGCGAGCAGCGGCGCCAGCCACGGCTGCTCGTCGATCAGGCGGCGCTGGAAATCGAGCGCGCCGTCGCGTTGCTTGAAGGCGCCCAGCTGGATCCACCAGCCGATACCCGCCGTCGTATCGGCCCTGGCGTGTTCGTCGGGCTTGTCCGCGCGGGCGGGCGCCGCGGACGTCACCGCCGCGACGGTCGTCTCGCTGACCGTCGTCACGGCGCCCGGCGATGCCGAGGCCGCGTCCACCGCGGCGGCTGCGCCCAGGTCGCCCCCCGGCGACATCGTCGGCGACTGCGTCGCCCCCATCACGCCGGAATCCACGCCGGCGTCCAGTGGCTTGACCACCGAGCTCGTCGCGGAACCGGCCGCGGGCTTCGCACGCGTCGTCGCGTCCGGGCGATCGAGTTCGCCCACGGCCACGGTCGCCGGCGCGGTGCTCGCCAGCACCGGCGGCCTGCGGAACGCGGCACCGGTGCGGATGTCGTCCTCGGTGATGCGCGTGATCTCCACCGGCGCGACGCCATTGAGCACGCCCAGCTTCAACGCCGCCGTGTAGGACAGGTCGATGACCCGGCCGGGCGAGAACGGTCCGCGGTCGTTCACGCGCACGACCACCTCCTTGCCGTTGGACGGGTTGCGCACCCGCGCGTAGCTCGGGATCGGCAGCGTCTTGTGCGCGGCCGTCATCGCGTACATGTTGTAGGCCTCGCCGCTGGCGGTGCGGCGGCCGTGGAACTTCTTGCCGTACCAGGAGGCCAGGCCCTTCTCGGTCAGCGCACGGTCGTCGGTCAGCGGCACGTAGGTGTGGCCGGCGATCTCGTACGGCTTGTTCGGGCCGCCGTTGCGCACCGGCTCGATCTGCGGCACCGCGTCGGGCACGGCCTCGAGGTTGGGCGGCGGCCTGGCCTCGGGCCCGTCGCGTTGGGCGTTGCCGGGCGGCAGGCGCGAGACGTTGCCCGGGCCGGTCGGCGCCGTCGGCGTCGTCTGGCAGGCGGCCAGCACGGCCAGCAGCACGGGCGCGGTCGCGTGCCGCAAGAGGCGCGCCGGCAGGGCCGGCAGCGGAGAGCGAATGCGGAGAGACATTCGGGGCGAGCTTACACCGCGCGCCACCCGCGCTTGTTCACACTGAAAGCGGGCGCGCTGCCGGTGTGAACCGGCGCTACGCCTGCCTCAGATGGCACGCCACGCGATGCCCCGGCGCGATCTCCTTCAACGGCGGCCGCTCGACGTCGCACAGGCCCTTCTGCGCGATCGGGCAGCGCGTGTGGAACGCGCAGCCGGGGGGCGGATGCAGCGGACTCGGCACGTCGCCCTTGAGCACGATGCGGGTGCGCCGCACGCGGGGGTCGGGCACCGGCACCGACGACAGCAGCGCCTCGGTGTACGGATGGCGCGGGTGCGTGTAGAGCGCGTGCGACGACGCGATCTCGACGATGCGCCCCAGGTACATCACGGCCACGCGGTCGCTGATGTGGCGCACCACGGACAGGTCGTGGGCGATGAACAGGTAAGCGAGGCCCAGGCGTTGTTGCAGATCTTGCAACAGGTTCACCACCTGGGCCTGGATCGAGACGTCGAGCGCCGATACCGCCTCGTCGCAGACGATCAGCCGCGGGTTCGTCGCCAACGCGCGCGCGATGCCGATGCGCTGGCGCTGGCCGCCCGAGAACTCGTGCGGGTAGCGGCGCGCATGTTCCGGCTTGAGCCCGACCAGTTCCAGCAGCTCGGCCACGCGGGCGGCGCGCGCGGCCGGCGTCGCCGCGAGCCGGTGGATCACCAGTCCCTCGCCGACGATGGCGCCGACGGTCATGCGCGGGTTCAGGCTCGCGTACGGATCCTGGAAGATGATCTGCATCTCGCTGGCGAGCGCGCGCCGCGCGGCGCCCGTCAGCGCGCCGGTGTCGATGCCGTCGAAGCGCACCTCGCCGGCCGTGGGCTCCACCAGGCGCAGCACGCAGCGGCCGGTGGTGCTCTTGCCGCAGCCCGACTCGCCCACCAGGCCCAGCGTCGTGCCGGCCTCCAGGTCGAAGCTGACGCCTTCGACGGCGTGCACCTGGCCCGCCTGGCGCCGCAACAGGCCGCCGCGCACGGGAAAGCGCTTGACGAGGTCCTTGACGCTCAGCAGGGGCGAAGTCATCGCGAGTCCTCCGTGCCGCGCACTGCGCGGCGAGCGCCTGCCGGCGGCCGTGCGGCTGTCATTGCGGCGCCTCCTCAAGGATGCACGCCACGCGATGGCCGGGTCCGACCTCGCGCAGCGCGGGCGTCGCCTGCGTGCAGGCGTCCCGCGCGTACGCGCACCGGGGCGCGAAGCGGCAACCCGGCGGCGGCTCGATCAGCGACGGCACCGTGCCGGGAATCGACACCAGGCGCGCGCCGCGCGCGGCGTCGGCGTCGATGCGGGGGATCGAGCGGATCAGGCCCTGCGTGTATGGATGCCATGGTCGCTGGAACACTTCCTCGACGCTGCCTTCCTCGATCACCTGCCCGGCGTACATCACCACCACGCGCTGCGCGACCTCGGCGACGACGCCCATCGCGTGCGTGATCAGCAGCACGGCCATGCCCAGCCGCTCCTTCAGCTCGGCCAGCAGGTCGAGGATCTGGGCCTGGATGGTGACGTCCAGCGCCGTGGTGGGCTCGTCGGCGATCAGCAGGCGCGGCTTGCAGGCGAGCGCCATCGCGATCATCACCCGCTGGCGCATGCCGCCGGAGAACTGGTGCGGGTAGTCGTGCACGCGGCGCGAGGCCATCGGGATGTGCACCAGCGCCAGCAGCTCCGCGGCGCGGTCCAGCGCGGCCGCGCGCGACAGCCCTTCGTGCAGGCGCAGGCCTTCGCAGATCTGCTCGCCCACCGTGTAGACCGGGTTCAGCGCCGTCATCGGCTCCTGGAACACCATCCCGATCTCGCGCCCGCGCAGGCGCTGCATCTCGGCCGGCGGCAGCGGCACCAGGTCGCGGCCGTCCCACAGCACCTGGCCCGCGACGATGCGCCCGGGCGGCATCGGCAACAGCTTGAGCACGGACATCGCCGTGACCGACTTGCCCGAACCCGATTCGCCGACGAGGCACACGGTCTCGCCCGCTTCGACGCGCAGGTCGACGCCGTCGACGGCGTGCACCCAGCCGTCGTCGGTCTTGAAATGGGTCTTGAGACCGCGGATGTCGAGGAGCGCCATGGTCAGAGCACCCGGCGCGGATCGAGCGCGTCGCGCAATCCGTCGCCGACGAAGTTGATGGCCATCACGGTCAGGAAGATCGCCGCGCCGGGAAACAGCGCCCAGTGCGCGGCGATGTCCAGGTGATCCTTGCTGTCGAACAGCAGGCGGCCCCAGGTGGGGATGTCGGGCGGGAAGCCCAGGCCCAGGAACGACAGCGTCGACTCCGCGATGATCGCCGAGGCCACGTTGATCGTGCCGGCGACGATCACCGGCCCCAGCGCGTTGGGCAGGATGTGGCGCCACACGACGCGCGCCGTGGTCGCGCCGAGCGCCCGCGCCGCCTCGACGAACTCCTTCTCGCGCAGCGAGAAGAACTGCGCCCGCACCAGCCGCGCCACCTGCATCCAGCCGAAGCAGCCGATGACCAGCACGATCAGCACGAACACGCCGCCCTCGGGTCCGAAGGCCGCCTTCAGCGGCTCGCGGAACAGGTAGATCAGCAGCAGGAGCAGCGGCAGCTGCGGCAGCGACAGGAACAGGTCGGTGATCCACATCAGCGCGGCGTCGACCGGGCCCTTGGAGATGCCCGCGAGCGCGCCGATGGTCACGCCCACCAGCACGGCCATGCCCATCGCCGCGATGCCCACCGCCAGGGAGATGCGCCCGCCGTAGAGCATGCGCGCCAGCAGGTCCTGGCCGAGGTCGTCGGTGCCGAACGGATGGGCCAGGGACGGGCCTTGCGTCGTCGCCGAGAAGTCGATCGCGTCGATCGGCAGGCGCCAGAGGAACGGCCCCAGCACCACCGCGGCCACCAGCAGCGCGAGCACGCCCAGGCTCGCCACGGCCATCCGATGCCGACGGAAGCGGCGCCAGGCCTCGCGCCACGGCGACACCGGCCTGGCCGGGAGCGCCTCAGCGGAGCGCGATGCGGGGATCGAGGAGGCCATAGAGCAGGTCGGCGACGAGGTTGAACAGGACCACGAGCACGCTGAACACGAACGTGACGCCCATGATCACCGGCGTGTCGTTGCGCAGGATCGCGTCGATCAGCAGCGAGCCGATGCCGGGGATGCGGAAGATCTGCTCGGTGACGATCGCGCCGCCGAACACCGCGGGCATCTGCAGCGCGACGAGCGTGACGACGGGGATCAGCGCGTTGCGCAGCACGTGGCGCGTGACGACGCGGCGCTCGGGCAGGCCCTTGGAACGCGCGGTCGTCACGTGGTCGAGGCGGATCACGTCCAGCACCGCGGAGCGCACGTAGCGCGTCCAGCCGGCACCCTGGAACAGCCCGAGCACCGTCACCGGCAGGATGGCCTGGCGCACGTGCTCGACGACGGCGATCCAGCCCGTGGCCTCGACGTCGGAGCGGTAGACGAAGGGCAGCCAGTCGAGCTTGATCGAGAACACGAGGATCAGCAGGATGCCGGTGAAGAACGTCGGCAGCGAGAAGCCGGCCAGCGCGATGGTGCTGGCGATGCGGTCGAACCACGAGTACGGCTTGACGGCCGACAGCGTGCCCACGGGAATCGCGATGGCCAGGGCCAGCAGTTGCGAGGTGCCGATCAGCCCGAGCGTGACCGGCACGCGCTGCCAGATCAGCGTCGTGACGTCGATGCGGCTGATGAACGAGAAGCCCCAGTCGCCGTGCAGCATCGCCAGCAGCCAGTGCCCGTAGCGCAGCGCCACCGGGTCGTCCAGGCCCAGGCTGGCGCGCAGGTGCACGCGGACCTCGGGCGGCACGTTGGAGTTGGTGGCGAGCTCCGCGAACGGGTCGCCGGGCGCCAGCGCCAGCACCGTGAAGAGCACGATGCTGATGCCCAGGAGGCTGGGCACGGCGAGCGCCAGGCGGCGCAGGATGAAGGCTCCCATGCCGTCAGGTCGCCGTCACGCGCGGTACCAGTCGTGCAGGCCCGACAGGTCCAGGTCCCAGCCCGTCAGCGGCGCGGAGATCGACTTGCTCAGCGCGGTGACCTGCGCGCGCAGCGCCACGGGGATCGAGTGGCCGGCGTTGCAGATCATGTCGTTCATCTGGATGAACAGCGCGGCCCGCTTGACCGGATCGAGCTCGATCTCGGCGGCGCGGAACGCCTTGTCGTACTCGGGGCTGGACCAGCGCGTCTTGTTCTGCAACTGCCAGCCGTTGGCCTTCTGGCAGATCTCCCACGAGACCCATTGCTGCATGAAGCGGTCGGGGTCGGTGCCGACGCGCGTGTTCAGGTACATCTCGAGGTCGGAGAAGAACTTGCCGTAGGTGTCCGGATTGGCCGTGTCCGACGAGAAGAACACCGAGGCCTGGACCGTCTTCAGCTCGACCTCGATGCCGGCCTTCGCACAGGCCTGCTTGACGATGGCCTGGACCTTCTGACGCACCGAATTGATCGAGGTCTGGTACACGAGCTTCAGGCGCTTTCCGTCCTTGGCGCGCACGCCGTCGCCGCCGCGCTTCCAGCCGGCGGCGTCGAGCAGCGCGTTGGCCTTGTCGACGTTGAACTCCGGCACGATGGCCTTGCTGTTGTACTGGGCCGGGTTGTTGAGGAGGTTGGGCGAGGGCGTCGCCGCGCGGCCGTAGACGAAGTCGAGAATGCTCTTGCGATCCACCAGCAGGCCGAAGGCCTTGCGCACGGCCGGATCCGAGAACGCGAAGTGCTTCGACTTGACGTTGGCGCGTTCGCCGTCGACCTCCGTCCACGGGTCGGCTGCGTTGAGCATGATCATCTCGGCGTTGCCGGTGGGCTTGAACACCATCTGGCCCTTGCCGCCGGCCTCCATCTGCTTGAGCACGTTGTCTTCGACCAGCACGTTCCACGCGTAGTCGAACTCGCCGGTCTGCAGCACGGCCCGCGCCGCGGAGGTGGCGTCGCCGCCGCCCTTGATCTCGATCGTGTCGAAGAACGGCCGGTTGGGCAGGTAGTAGCCCATGTTGGCCTCGCCGCGCACGAGGTCGCCCGGGGTGAACGCGACGAACTTGTACGGCCCGGTGCCCACCGGCTTCTGGTTGGCCGGCGCCTCGCGCGACTTCGCGCCCACGTAAGCCGAGAACAGATGCTTCGGAATCAGCCAGATGTTGCAGGTTCGGTCCCAGATCGGCGTGGGCTTCACGAAATTGATGCGCACCGTGGTGGCGTCGATCTTCTCGACGCTCTTGACGTTGGTGTAGAACCCGATGCTGAACGCGCCGCCCGCCGGGTCGGTGGCGTACTGCCAGTTGAAGACGACGTCGTCGGCGGTGAACGGCTGGCCGTCGTGCCAGTTGACGTTCTTCTTCAGCTTCCAGGTGGTGGACAGGCCGTCGGCGGCGATGCCTCCGTTGGCCCGGCTGGGGATCTCGGCGGCCAGCACCGGCACGAGCACGCCGTCGGCGTCGTAGCGCGCCAGCGATTCGTAGAACGGACGGCAGCCTTCCTGGTCCTTGGTGCCGGTGGCGAAGTGCGGGTTCAACAGCGTCGGGCCTTGCCACAGCAGCAGCCGCAGCGGGCCGCCGCCGCCCCGCTTCGTGGGCTTGTAGGGCGCCTCCACGGCCTGGGCCACGGCCACGTCGGCCAGCATCGCGGAGGCGAGCGGGACGCCGACGCCCAGCGCGACCATGCGGGCGATGAAGTCGCGCCGCGGCAGGTGGCCGTCGCGCACCTGGTCCACGAGTTCGCGCAGCATGTGTTCGTTCATGGGATCCCCTTGCATTTTTGGTGCCGTCCGTGCGGCGGTTGCCGCACTCTAGGTGGAGGCGGAGGGTTCCCGAGTAAGGGTCTACGAGAAGCCCGCGATTGGGGCGCCCAGGGCGGTGCGCCGCACCAGGTTGAGCGCGAGGACTTTCCCGGAACCGGGCCGCCGGCCGGCGCGCATCCTGCATGGGCGAGGGGCATCCCCCTATACTGAAGCGGCCCTTCTCGACGTCGCGTACGGAGTCCCCCGAATGAACATGCGCTGCCAGCCCGCGCTCGCACGAACCCTTTGCGCCCTGGCGCTCGCCGGCGCGGGCGTCCTTGTCGCGGCGCAGGCCGCCACGATCCCGCCCGGCACGCAACTCGCCGCGAAGCAGGAGATGGTGCGCAACAACGGCGCGGAGCCCGAGTCGCTGGATCCGGCCTACATCGAGTCGGTGAACGCCGCCGAGATCGGGCGCGACCTGTTCGAGGGGCTGACCTCCACCGACCACCACAGCAATGTCGTGCCGGGCGTCGCCGAATCCTGGAAGCAGACGGACGCCACGACCTGGGTCTTCAAGCTGCGCAAGTCCGCGGTCTGGTCGGACGGCCAGCCGGTCACGGCCGACGACTTCGTCTACGCCTGGCGCCGGTTCCTCGATCCGAAGACCGCCGCCAAGATCGCGACGGTGTACGGCGTCTACCTGCTCAACGGCCTCGACGTCGTCAACGGCAAGAAGCCCGTCGCCGAGCTCGGCGTGCGGGCGATCGACAACCAGACGCTGGAGATCAAGACCGCCGGTCCGGTGCCGTTCCTGCCCAGCGTGGTCTCGGTGGCGCAGTTCTCGCCGCAGCCGAAGGCGATCATCGCCAAGTTCGGCAAGGACTGGACGAAGCCGGCCAACATGGTCAGCAACGGTGCCTATGTGCTGAAGGACTGGCAGGTCAACAGCAAGGTCGTCGTCGAGAAGAGCGCGAAGTACTGGGATGCCGCCAACGTGCAGCTCACGCGCGTGACCTTCCTGTGCGTGGAGGACAACAACGCCGACCTGAAGCTGTACCAGTCCGGCGAGGAAGACTTCATGCAGCAGCTCGCGCCGGGCGCGTACAACGCGCTCAAGGCGCAATACCCCAACGAGATGCACAACGGGCCGATGTACGGCCTGCGCTTCTACGCCCTCAACAACGAGGATCCGCTGCTCAAGGACGTGCGGGTGCGCAAGGCGTTGTCGATGGTCATCGACCGCGAGATCCTCTCGACGAAAGTGACGGCCGACGGGCAGGCGCCGCTGTACGGCCTGGCCGTCAAGGGCCTGAACGGCATCGCCCAGACCCGCTACGACTGGGCCGACTGGCCCATGGACAAGCGCGTCGCCGAGGCGAGGAAGCTGCTGGCCGACGCCGGCGTCAAGCCGGGCACGCGCCTGAAGTTCGTCTACAACAACAGCGACTATCACAAGAAGATGGCGATCTTCGCCGCCTCCGAGTGGAAGACCAAGCTGGGCCTCGAGACCGACATGGACAGCCTCGAGTTCAAGGTGCTCATCCGCAAACGCCACGACGGGGACTACCAGATCGCGCGCCACGGCTGGATCGCGACGTTCAACGACGCCACCATCTTCCTCACCCTGGTGCAATGCGGCTCGGACGTCAACGACAACCGCAGCTGCAACAGGAAGGCCGAAGAGCTCATCGCCCAGGGCAACCTGGCGACCGACCCGGCCAGGCGCGAGGCGTTGCTCACGCAGGCAGGCAAGATCGTGATGGACGACTACCCGATGATCCCGCTCCTGCAATACACCGTGCCGCGCCTGATCAAGCCCTGGGTCGGCGGCTACGACGACGCGAACGGCATGGACCGCTATCGCAGCAAGGATTTCTACATCCTCAAGCATTGAGATGTGGGCCTACGTCGTCAGACGCCTCCTCGTCACGATCCCCACGGTGCTCGCCGTGGTGACGATCTGCTACCTGCTGCTGCACGCGACGCCAGGGGGGCCGTTCGACGCCGAACGCAAGGTCTCCGACGCGGTGCTGGCCAACCTGCAGGCCAAGTACCACCTGGACCTGCCGTTGTGGCAGCAATACCTGTACTACCTGCGCGACCTGCTGCACGGCGATCTCGGCGCGTCGTTCCGCTACGCGGACTGGTCGGTGAACGACCTCGTGGCGCGCGCGCTGCCCGTGTCGCTGGTCATCGGCGGCACGGCGATGGTCGTGTCGGTCGTCGTCGGCATCGCGATCGGCATCCTCGCGGCGCTGCGGCAGAACAGCGCGGTCGACCACGTCGTCATGCTGGTGGGCAACATCGGCAGCGTGCTGCCGTCGTTCGTGCTGGGGCCGGTGCTGGTGCTGGTCTTCGCGATCACGCTGCCGTGGCTGCCCTCCGGCGGCTGGGACGACTTCGCGCCGCGCTACATGGTGCTGCCCATCGCGCTGCTCACGCTGATCAACATCTCCACGATCGGCCGCATCATGCGCGGCAGCCTGATCGAGGTGATGAGCTCCAACTTCATCCGCACCGCGCGCGCCAAGGGATTGCCGATGCGCGTGATCGTGCTGCGCCACGCGTTGCGGCCCGCGTTGCTGCCGGTGGTGTCGGTGATCGGGCCGCTGGCCATCTCGTCGATCACGTCGGCGATCGTGACCGAGTCCTGGTTCTCGATCCCCGGGCTGGGCAAGCTGATCGTCAACGGGGCCTCCAACCGCGACTACACGCTGGTCCTGGGCCTCGTCGTGCTGGTCACCGTGATGGCGGTGCTGCTCAACCTGCTGGTCGACCTCGCGTACGCCTGGCTCGACCCGAAGATCCGCTATTGAGATGAGCGCCGCGACCCCCTCCGTCGATGCCGCGCCCGCCGGCCGCAGCCCCTGGCGCGACGCACGCCTGCGTTTCATGCGCCATCGCGCGGCCGTCGCGAGCGTGGTGATCCTGGCGCTGGTCACGCTGGCCTGCGTGTTCGGCCCGATGCTGCTGCCCAACGCGTTCGACTCGGTCGACTGGAACCTGATGAGCGCGCCGCCCACGCGCGCCGGCTGGCACCTGTTCGGCACCGACGAGCTCGGCCGCGACCTGCTGGTGCGCACGCTGATCGGCGGACGCATCTCGCTGCTGGTGGGCGTGCTGGCCACGCTGGTGTCGGTGACGATCGGGGTCGTGTGGGGCGCGGTCGCCGGCTTCGCCGGCGGACGCGTCGACGGCGTGATGATGCGCATCGTCGACATGGCCTACGCGGTACCCTACCTGCTCGTCGCGATCCTCGTGGTCACCGTGTTCGGCCGCGACATCCTGCTGGTGGTGGGCGCGATCGCCGCGCTGTCGTGGCTGAACATGGCGCGCGTGGTGCGCGGCCAGACCCTGTCGATCAAGTCGCGCGAGTTCATCGAGGCGGCGCGCGCGATCGGCGTGCCGACGTGGCGCATCATCCTGCAGCACGTGGTGCCCAACCTGATGGGCGTGGTCGTGATCTACACCTCCATCCTGGTGCCCGGCGTGATCCTGTCCGAATCGGTGCTGTCGTTCCTCGGCCTGGGCGTGCAGGAGCCGATGACCAGCTGGGGCGTGCTGATCCACGACGGCGCCGCGGTGATGGGGGCTTCGCCGTGGATGATCCTGTTTCCCGCCGCGGCGTTGTCGATCACGCTGTACTGCGCCAACTTCATCGGCGACGCGCTCCGCGACGCGCTCGACCCCAAGGATCGCTGAACCGTGAGCGCCCCGTCCGACACGCCGGTGCTCGAGGTCCGTGACCTCAGCGTCCGCTTCGCCACCAACGACGGTCCGGTCTACGCCGTCAACCACGTCGAGTTCACGCTGGGCCGCGGCCAGACGCTGGGCATCGTCGGGGAGTCCGGCTCCGGCAAGTCGCAGACGATGCTCGCGATGATGGGCCTGCTCGCGCGCAACGGCACCGCCACCGGCCAGGTGCTGCACCACGGCCGCGACCTGCTGGGCCTGACGTCCGCCGAGCTGAATGCCGTGCGCGGCGATCGCATCGCGATGATCTTCCAGGATCCGATGACCTCGCTCAACCCGTACCTCACGGTGGAGCGCCAGATGACCGAGGTGCTGGAGCTGCACCGCGGGCTCGGGCGGCGCGAGGCGCGCGTGCGCGCGATCCGCGCGCTCGACGACGTGAAGATCCCGGACGCGAAGCGCCGCATCGACTTCTACCCGCACGAGTTCTCCGGCGGCATGCGCCAGCGCGTGATGATCGCGATGGCGCTGCTGTGCGAGCCCGAGGTGCTGATCGCCGACGAGCCGACCACCGCGCTCGACGCCACCGTGCAGGCACAGATCACCGTGCTGCTGCGCGAACTGCAGCGCGAGCACGGCACCGCCATCGTGATGATCACGCACGACCTGGGCGTGGTGGCCGGGCTGTGCGACGACGTGATGGTGATGTACGGCGGCCGCGTGATGGAGCATGCGTCGGCCGAGGACATCTTCCATCGCCCGTCGCATCCCTACACGCGCGGCCTGCTCGCGGCGCTTCCGCGACTGGACTCGAGCGCGGGCGCGCTCGTGAGCATTCCCGGCAACCCGCCCAACATGAACGCGCTGCCGCCCGGCTGCCCGTTCTCCGCGCGCTGCCGCTACGTGGAGGAGCGCTGCGTCGCGACGATGCCGCTGCTGCAGCGCGTCGAGCCCGCGTCGGCCACGCTGCGCGCGTGCCACCGCAGCGCGGCGCAGCTCGACGCGATGGACGCAATCGAGGTGGCGGATGAGTAAGCCGACGACCCCGCTGCTGTCGGTGCGCGACCTGCAGGTGCATTTCAGGATCCGCGACCGCAAGGCCTGGCCGTGGACGCCCGCCGCCACGCTCAAGGCGGTCGACGGCGTCTCGTTCGACCTGCATCCGGGCGAGACGCTGGGCATCGTCGGCGAGTCCGGCTGCGGCAAGTCCACGCTGGCGCGGGCCTGCCTGAACCTGATCCCGGCCACCGGCGGCGAGGTCGTCTGGCAAGGCAAGGTGCTGCGGCCGGACGACCCCGCGGCCTGGCTGGCGGCGCGGCGCGACATCCAGATCATCTTCCAGGATCCGCTCGCCTCGCTGGACCCGCGCATGACCGTCGCCCGCATCATCGGCGAGCCGCTGCGCATCCATCGTCCCGAGCTGAGCGACGCGCAGGTGCATGACAAGGTCGTCGCGGTGATGGCCGAGGTGGGCCTGACGCCGCAGCAGATCAACCGCTACCCGCACGAGTTCTCGGGCGGCCAGTGCCAGCGCATCGGCATCGCCCGGGCGCTGATCCTGGAGCCCCGGCTGATCATCTGCGACGAGCCGGTGTCGGCGCTCGACGTGTCGATCCGCGCGCAGATCGTCAACCTGCTTCAGGACCTGCAGCGCCGCAAGGGCCTGGCGCTGATCTTCATCGCGCACGACCTGGCCGTGGTCAAGCACATCAGCGACCGCGTGCTGGTGCTCTACCTGGGCAAGACGATGGAGATCGCGCGCAGCGAGGCGCTGTACGCGCGGCCCGGGCATCCGTACACCGAGGCCCTGCTGTCGGCGATCCCGATCCCCGACCCGCGCGTGGAGCGCAACAAGGTGCTGCAACTGCTGTCGGGAGACATGCCGTCGCCGATCGATCCGCCGAAGGGGTGCGTGTTCCGTACGCGGTGCCCCAAGGCGATCGCGGTCTGCGGCCAGGACACGCCGGCGCTGCGGCGCCTCGACGACGACACCGAGGCCGCCTGCGTGCTGGCCGAAGCGCGGACGCGCTGACCAGTTTCTTGATCGGACAAGCCCGGACGCTGCGCCGGTCGCACTGGGCACCTTAGGGGGTGTCCGGGGTTTGCATCTTCAGAAGCGCCCCCATCGCGCCTATAGTCGATTTCCACGTCCGCGCGGGTCGGGAGGTCCGTTCGCACGTGGCACCCGAACTGGAGAGAAACGGCATGTCAAAGCACTCGCGCACCTGGTGGACGTTGACGGCGACGGGCCTCGTCGTCGCGCTGGCGATCGTCGCCGTCGCGGCCTGCAGTTCCGGACCCAAGCCCGGCGACGTGCAGGACGAAGCCATGCTGGCTGGGCGCAGCGCCGAGTCGTTCAACCATGCCGATGAAGATTACTTCCACGACATGGACAACGCCGTCGCGCTGACGCCCGACGAGATCAAGGGCCGCAACATGTGGCTCGTGTGGAGCGGCGGCAACGACCGCTTCTGGGACGGCCTGACCACCACCACCTTCGGCGCGTTCGACCTGCTCAAGATCGTTTCCTCGGCGCCGGAGCTGGGCTTCACGCGCGCGAACCGCTGGAACAACCTCGGCCTCGTCAACGAACCGTGCTTCGGCCCGGCCACCGGCCCCGACCCGAAGCGCTTCGGGCTGTGGCTGGACGTGCGCCGCGCCGACTGCGCGCCCGATCCGTTCGAGAACGAGGCCAAGTATCCCGGCGTCAAGATCGGCGCCCGCGGCACCGCGAAGATGCCCGACGGCGGCACCTTGCCGGTCGGCTCGTTCTACGGCTACGCCACGGGCATCTCCGGCCTGCGCCTGTTCCCCAACCCGAAGTTCGACGAGGCCGCCGCCGCGCGCTGGGACGCGAAGCGCTACTACGCCGATCCGAGCTACTACAACGACAAGGAACTGGTGCGGCCGTACCGCGTGGGCATGTCCTGCGGCTTCTGCCACGTCGGCCCGAGCCCGACGCACCCGCCGGCCGACGCGGCCGCGCCGCAATGGGCCAACCTCAGTTCCTCGGTGGGCGCGCAGTACATGTGGGTCGACCGGCTGTTCATCGTGAACTCCGGCAAGCCCGAGGGGCAGAAGAACTTCATGTACCAGCTGGCGCACACGTTCCGTCCGGGCAGCATGGACACCTCGCTCATCTCCAGCGACGGCATCAACAACCCGCGCACCATGAACGCGGTCTACGACTTCCCGTCGCGCATGGGCATGGCGGCGCACATCGGCGACGAGAAGCTCGCCGGCGGCGGGCTGAACAACAAGCAGTTCAACGACTTTCCGGGCGCGCCGGACGCGCTGAAGGGCTTCTTCGCCAAGCCCGACGCGGTGAAGACGCCGCACGTGCTCAAGGACGGCGCCGACTCGGTCGGCCTGCTGGGCGCCTTGAACCGCGTGTACCTGAACATCGGCCTGTTCAGCGAGGAGTGGCTGCTGCACTTCAATGCGGTCATCGGCGGCAAGTCGATCACGCCGATCGCCATCGCGACCGCGGAGAAGAACTCGAGCTACTGGAAGGCGACCGAGGCGGGCACCTACGACACGGCGCTGTTCTTCCTGAAGGCCGCCCAGCCGGATCGCCTGAAGGACGCGCCGGGCGGCCCCGACTACCTCAAGGCCGATGCCGCCGTCCTGGCCCACGGCAAGGAGGTGTTCGCCGACACCTGCGCGCGCTGCCATTCGAGCAAGGCGCCGGCGTTGCCGCCCACGCTGGACCTCGACGCCAAGGCCTGCGCCGGCGCGAACTACCTCGGCTGCTTCAAGCGCTACTGGAGCTACACCCAGACGGACGCGTACAAGTCCGCCATGCGCCAGGTCGTCCAGGCGCCGGACTTCCTGCAGGGCAACTACCTGTCCACCGACGCGCGCGTTCCCGCGACGCTGCTGCGCACCAACGCCTGCAGCCCGCTCGCGACGAACGCGCTGGGCGGCAACATCTGGGACAACTTCTCCTCGCAGAGCTACAAGGAGCTGCCGTCGATCGGCACGATCACGATCACCAACCCGCTCACCGGCGAACCCATGCCTTACGCGATGCCCGCGGGCGGGCGCGGATACACGCGCGTGCCGTCGCTCATCAGCGTGTGGTCGACCGCGCCCTACCTGCTCAACAACAGCGTGGGCACCTTCTCGCCCGACCCGTCGGTCGCGTCGCGCATGAAGCAGTTCGACGCGTCCATCCAGCAGATGCTGTGGCCGGAGCGCCGCCAGCGCGACGCGGTGTTCGGCGACAAGGTGCTGGGCACCATCGACCGCACGACGCAGCGCAGCCAGATCTTCATCCCGGCCGGCTACCTGCCCAAGGCGCTGCAGCCGCTGCAGGGCCTGCACCGCTTCCTGCCCTCGTGGGTCGACACCGGCGGCGACGTCACGCTGGACAAGATCCCCAAGGGCGTGCCGGTGGGACTGCTGTCCAACATCATCCTGCCGTCGGAGACCGACACCAACCTCGGCGAGGGACAGCGCCTGGAGAACCTCACCGCGCTGGCGCTCGAGCTGCAGGCCGACCTGATCAAGGCGCCGGCGGACGCGACCGACGAGCAGCTGATGCAGACCTTCCGCAACCTCGGCCCGCGCCTGCTCAAGCTCAGCAAGTGCCCCGACCTGGTCGTCAATCGCGGCCACTACTTCGGCACCTCGCAGTTCAATCGCCAGGACGGCCTCAGCGGCGACGAGAAGTCCTTCGGCCACGAGCCCGAGCTGACCGACGCCGACCGGCTCGCGCTGATCGAGTTCCTGAAGACCTTCTAGCGCACCGTGTCGATGCCCGCCGCGCAAGAGCAGGAATGGGACGTCGTCGTCGTCGGTTCCGGCGCCGGCGGCGGCACGCTGGCGGCGCGCCTGGCCGAGTCCGGACTGCGCGTGTTCCTGCTCGAGGCCGGCGGCGACGCGCCCGCCGAAGGCGTACCCGGCATGCCCGAGGATCACGACGTGCCGGCGTTCCACCCGTTCGCGTCCGAGAACCCCGCGATGCGCTGGGACTTCCGCGTCCGCCACTACGCCGACCCGAAGCAGCAGTCGCTCGACTGGAAGTGCCAGGACGACAGCGTGCTGTACCCGCGCGCCGCGACGCTGGGCGGCTGCACCGCGCACAACGCGATGATCTTCGTTCTGCCGCACGACTCCGACTGGGACGGCATCGCGGCGCTGACCGGCGACGCGAGCTGGCGCGCGAAGAACATGCGGCGCTATGCGAAGCGCGTCGAGAACTGCCGCCATCGGCCGTTCTGGCGCGCGCTGGCGGCCCTCGGCATCGATCCGCTGGGCCATGGCTGGCGCGGCTGGCTCCCCACCGAGCGCGCCATGCCGACCGAGGCCTTCTTCGACGCCGCGATGCTGCGGCTCATCATCGACACCACCGCCATCGTCACGCTGGGCGTGCGGCGCCCGCTGGCCAACCTGTGGCGCGCGCTGCGCGGCCGCGGCGACCCGAACGCACGGCGCCTGGGCGGCAAGGCCTTCGAGGGCGTCTGCTACACGCCGCTGTCCACGTCCGGCCACCGGCGCGCCGGCAGCCGCGATCGCCTGCTCGCGGTGCGCGAGCGCTTTCCGGACCGGCTGCACATCGAGCTCGACGCCCTGGCCACCCGCGTCCTCTTCGACGACCAGCAGCGCGCCGTGGGCGTCGAATACCGCAAGGGCCGGCGGCTCTACCGGGCCCACGCCGAACCCGTGGACGCGCCGGGCGAGCTTGCCCAGGTGCGCGCGCGCCGCGAGGTCGTCCTGTGCGGCGGCGCCTTCAACACGCCGCAACTGCTGATGCTGTCGGGCATCGGGCCGGCCGCCGAGCTGCGCCGCCATGGCATCGACCCGCGCGTCGACCTGGCCGGCGTTGGCCGCAACCTGCAGGATCGCTACGAGGTCGCGGTCACGCACCCGCTGCCGAAACCGTGGGTGGGCCTGGCGGGCGCGAAGTTCGCGCGCGGCGATCCGGTCTGGCGCGAGTGGGACGCGACCCCGCGCGGCGGCATGTACATCTCCAGCGGCGCGACGATCGGTGTCGTGCGCCGCTCCAGCGCGGACGCGCGCGATCCCGACATCTTCGCGATGGCGCTGCCCACGCGTTTCGAGGGCTACTTCCCGGGGTATTCGAAGTGGCTGCACGAGCATCCCGACTTCCTGAGCTGGGCCGTGCTGAAGGCGCATACGCGCAACCGCGCGGGCACGGTGCGCCTGCGCTCCGCGGACGCGCGCGACACGCCGGAGATCGACTTCCACTACTTCGATCCGGTCGACGACCCGGCGGGCGACGACGTGCGCGCCGTGGTGGACACGATCCGGCTCGTCCGCCGCGTGATGGCGCCGCTGGTGCGCTGCGGCGCCGTCTCGGCGGAGCAGGCGCCCGGGCCCGAGGTCACCAGCGACGAGGCGCTGGCCCGCTACGTGCGCGACAACGCCTGGGGCCACCACGCCTCGTGCTCGTGCGCCATCGGCGCCGCGGAGCAGGGCGGCGTGGTCGACAGCCGCTTCCGCGTGCACGGCACGCGCGGCCTGCGCGTGGTCGATGCGTCGGTCTTTCCGCGCATTCCGGGCTTCTTCATCGCCAGCGCGGTCTACATGATCGCGGAGAAGGCCGCGGACGCCGTCCTGGAGGACGTCGCCTCGGCGCCCGCGTCTCCCTAGAACGCGTCTGGTGCATTGACGCTGGACAGCACGGTGCCCACACTGCCGGCTGACCCTGAATCCACCGCAGACGGGAGAACCCTCATGGCCTACGACGCCGCGCACCTGCTCGAGATGACCCAGGCGCAACTCGACGACCTGTTCCGCGCCAGCCCCGCGGGCCCGATTCCCAACGGCGAGGCCGTGGGCACCGCCATCATCGCGCCCGACACGAAGTACTCGGCGCCGATCGCGCACTTCATCAGCCACTTCGCGTGGCAGGGCAAGGTGTTCGACGCCGAGCACAAGCTGCTGAAGAACCGCATCACCGTGCTGGGCTTCGAGGCGATCATCGCCGAGGTCTACACCGGCGACAGCTGGATGGACAACAAGGAATGCGTGGTGCTGGACTACTCCAAGACCTCGCTGCTGGCGCACTGGATCCGCGACGAGATCCGGCTCGTCTCGCCGAACTTCTATCTCGGCAAGGTGTATTGGGGCAAGGACAGGCTGATCGACTTCTGCCTGCAGTTCTGAGCGTCGACACTTTCGCGACGCCATGACGCCACCCGGACACTTCATGGTGCTCGCCGAGGTCCAGCCGGGCCACGAGCAGGCGCTGCGCGAGCTCCTCGCGCAGATGAACTCGGGCCCGGGCCAGGCCGATCCGGCCAACCGCCTGCTGCCGTTCGGGCGCTTCGAATCGCTGCATTTCGCGCGCTTCGCGATCCTCCTCGACACGACGCAAGGCGACCTCGCCGCGCACGGCGTGACGCCGGCCGCGCTGCCCACCTACCTGTCCTTCTTCGGCGATTGCGACGGCCCGGGCGACGCGCAGCTCGACGAGTTCGTGCGCGTCGCGCAAGGCGGCCTGCTGGAGGTGTTCGCGCACTGCGTCGGCAGTCCCGCCGGGCCCGGCCTGGCCGCGTGGCTGCGCGCGCGCAACCTGCCGGTGGCCGCGGCCTACGCGAACTGGACCGGCCGCACCGTGCGCCGGGTGCGCGAGGAGCGCGCGCTGGCCGAGGCCTTGTCGCGCCGGGCGGCGAGGCTGGGCGATACGTTGCCCGGCAAGCTCCAGGCCGTGCGCACGCAACTGGTCGAATTCGTCGCCGCGGAACGGCGGCAAGGGCGCCTGCTCGTGACCCCGGAGCAGCCGACGCCGCCGGATTGGTGGTGGCGCAACCTCGCCCACGTCGTCGCCGTTCCCGTGCTCGGCCTGCTCGCGTTGCCCTTCCTCCTGCTCTATTCGCCCCTGTTCATCTGGCAACTGCGCCAGCGCGAGCGGGCCGATCCGGAGAGGGTCCAGCTGCCGGACACCGCGCATGTCGCGGAGCTCGCCACCTTCGAGGACCGCGGCATCACCAACGCCTTCACCGCGCTGGGCAGCGTCAAGCCGGGCCGTTTCCGCCGCTGGCTGGTGGTCGTGCTCGTGGCCTTGCTCGACTACGCCGCCCGCCACGTCTACGGCCGCGGCCACCTCACGCGCGTGCAGACGATCCACTTCGCCCGCTGGGTCTTCATCGACGACAAGCAACGCCTGCTCTTCGCCAGCAACTACGACGGGATCCTGGAGAGCTACATGGACGACTTCATCAACAAGGTCGCCTGGGGCCTGAACCTCGTGTTCAGCAACGGCGTCGGCTATCCGCGCACGGATTGGCTCGTCAAGGGCGGCGCCCGCAACTCGCAGGCGTTCAAGAACTACCTGCGGCGCCACCAGGTCGCCAACTCGGTCTGGTACAAGGCCAACCCGGGCCTGACCGCGATGGACATGGCCCGCCACGGCCGCATCCGCGAGGGCCTGGAGCGCCAGGCGATGAGCGATCGCGAGATCGAAGACTGGCTGAGGCTGCTGTGAGCACGGACTTCGACTTCTCCGACGTGCAGGGCCTGCTGCGCTTCGGCTACAAGCACCACACCGAGAGCGCCTTCGCGCTGCTGCGCGTGCACAATCGCGCCGCCGCGCGCGCGTGGCTCGCGTCGGTTCAGGTCGGCACCGGCGCGAAAGGGCCGCTGCCCAAGACGGTGTTGCAGATCGCGTTCAGCGCCGCCGGCCTGCGCGAGCTGGGCGTGCCGGCCCATGTCACGGAGGCCTTCGCGCCGGAGTTCGTCGCCGGCCTGGGCACCGACGCCAACCGCGCGCGCCGCCTCGGCGACGTCGGCAACAACGATCCGGCGCAGTGGGCCTGGGGCGGCCCCGGCGCGGAGGCCATGCCGCACGTGCTGGTGATGGTCTATGCGTTGCCGGGCCTCCTTGGCGACTGCGGCCGGGCCCTCGAGCGCCACTGGGCGGTGCCGTTCGAGCTGATGCGCTGGCTGCCAACGACCGACATGGGTGGCGTCGAGCCGTTCGGTTTCACGGATGGCATCAGCCAGCCGGAAATCGATTGGTCGCGCACGCTGCCCGCCGAGGACCACGACAGCCTGGCCTACCGCAACCTGTCCTGCCTGGGCGAGTTCGTGCTGGGATACCCCAACGAGTACGGCCGCTACACCGCGCGACCGCTGCTCGAGCCCGTCGGCGCCGCGGCCACGCAGCTGCCGCGCGCCGAAGACGCGCCTGATCGCGCCGATCTCGGGCGCAACGGCAGCTACCTGGTGCTGCGCACGCTGCGCCAGGACGTGCCGGGCTTCTGGCGCTTCCTGCATGCCCGCGCCGGCGGCGACGCGGCGGAACGCCAGCGCATCGCCGAGGCCATGGTCGGACGCAAGATGGACGGCCAGGCGCTCGTCGCGCCGGCCGCCGCGCCCATCGCCGGCGTCGACCCCGACGCGGCGGCGCGCGCGCGTAACGGCTTCACCTTCGACGACGACCCGGCGGGCGTGCGCTGCCCTGTCGGTGCGCACATCCGCCGTGCCAACCCGCGCAACGCCGACCTGCCGCCCGGCACGCGCGGGCTGGTCTCGCGCGCGGTGCACATGCTCGGATTCGACAGCGGCGCGCTGCACGCCGACGCGGTCGCGTCGGTGCGATTCCACCGCGTGTTGCGGCGCGGGCGCGAGTACGGGCGCCGCATGAGCCTGGTCGAGGCGCTGGTGGCCCCCGCCCCGGTGGTCGAGACGGGCCTGCAGTTCGTCTGCCTGTGCGCCGACCTCGCGCGCCAGTTCGAGTTCGTGCAAGGCGCCTGGATCGCCGGCACCAAGTTCGCCGGGCTGCCGCACGAGGGCGATCCGCTGATGGGCAACCGGCGCGCGGCGCCCGACGAGCCCGACACCGCGCGCTTCACGATGCCGCGCGAGGGCTGCCCGAGTCGCGTGATCGAGGGCCTGCCGACGTTCATCGACGTGGTCGGCGGCGCCTACTTCTTCCTGCCCGGCGTGCGGGCGTTGCGCTACCTGGTCACGAGCTGATCGAAGGCTTCGCTGCCGTCCGGCTCGACGTGCGGCGTGGCGTTCATCCGCTGGCGCAGCTGCGACAGGGTCTGGTAGATCTTCAGCCGGCCGCGGTTCTGGTTGCCCAGCGGCCGATGCGCCGGCAGGCAGTGCCAGGGGTTGATCGACAGCCGGCTGGCGAACGCCAGTTGCTCCGCCGAATCGAATCGCTGGCGCGGCAGCTCCAGCGTCGCGACGACCACCGGCGGGCAGTCCGGCGCGGCCCAGCGCACGCTGGCGTGCTCGATGGGCATGCGGCGCGGGTCGGACTGCAGTTGCACCAGCATCTCGAAGCGCACGGTCTCCGCCGCCAGCGCCCGGGCCATCGCCTCGCGCAGGTAGTTGTCCGAGGGCCGGCCCGGCAGGCCCGGCACGCGGCTGCGCGTCGCGGCGACGGGCCGGAAGCTGTACTGCATGGCCTGGCCTTCGCCCAGCAGATACGGGACGCAGCTCCAGTACGGCGTCTCGAGCGGACTCGTCTGCGTGCGCGACCACAGGCCTTGCATCAACGAGTCCAGGAAGTGGCCGTCGGGACCGATGAAATAGAACAGCGGCAACCCGCGGCCGATCGCGGCCTGCAGCTTGGCGTTCTCGCGCAGGTCGGGCGTGGTGAAGACGGGCGTGCTGATGCCCGTGAAATCCTGCGTGAAGCGCTCGTCGTCCAGCAGCTTGGGGCCGGGCACGCCCATCACCTTGACGCCGATGCTCAGCACGCCCACGTCCTCGATGTCCGGCGGCAGCGCCGGCCCGGGGCCGCCGAAGCGCACCCAGCACGGGTAGCGCCGGGGCTGCGCGAACAGCCCGTGGCGCAGGTTCTCCGCCAGGCCGTCGTGGATCACCAGCTCGCCGCGCACGACCCCGTGCGTCTTCGTGTTGCCGCCGCGCTCGGCCGTGCCGGCGGTGTAGTGCTGGCGCATGTAGCGCGACATGTTGTCGATGATGTCGGCGATCAGCTGTTCCTCGCCGGCGATCGGCTTCTCCTGCGCGAGCGCGAGGCCCTCGTCGGGCAGGCGGGCGCGGATCAGCGCCTGGACGACGCGGGTCAGCGGCTCGCGCGTCAGCGCATCGACGAACGGCCGGAAGAACGGATCGACGCGGCGCTCCACATGCATCGCGCCGACCAGGAAGTCGTGCAGGGACTTCAGTGCGGACATGGCTACGGATTGACGGCGGGACGCCGGATCAGGAACCAGACGAAGCCGAGGCAGAACAACCCGTCGATGGCGGCGGGCGCCAGCACGATGGGATGCGCGAGGCCTGCATGCCAGCGCACGGGCAGCGCGATCATGTCGAACAGCTTGGCGACGATGCCCAGCCACACGATGCCGCGGTTGCGGTCGACGTTCAGGCCGAGGATGGCGTAGCCCAGGCCGATCAGCATCACGGCGTAGCCGAAGTCGCCCCAGAAGCGCAGCGTGGCCTCGTCGGGCGGCAGGATGTAGGCCACCGAGTAGCTCCACGCCGAGGCGAAGAAGATCGGGCCGCCCATGCTGAAGTTGAAGGCCGCGGCCAGGAAGAAGAACACCGTCCAACGCCGTCGACTGCTGTCCATGGGGCCCTCGCACGAATCAAACGAATCGGATCGATTTCGAGTGTAGGCCGGTCGATCGCGCGTGGGTCGGCACCCCCCACGTCCGTGCGGGCCCGCGCGTTGACGAGGCCCAGGGGCGCGGCTATGTTGCCTGGTCAGGAAAGGAGCCCGGCATGCGCGAGGACAGACGTTTCCGGCTTCCAGCGCCGCTGTTGCTCGTGGCGTCCGTCGTGGCAGCGAGCGGCTGCGCCGGCGTCGTCGCGCCGACGGCGCGCACGGCGGTCGATTCGAGCCTGAGCACGCTCAACGAACCGCAGAACCGCCGCACGATCGAGGAGATCCTGCGCTCGGACGAGGTCCTGCGCGCCACGCACAGCCTGACGCGCGCCGTGATCGACGAGGCCTTGTCCGGCGCTCCCGGTTCGGAAGCGCGCCTGGCGACCTTGTCCGGCAACTTCGCGCGCGACATCGCCCCGGCCCTGGGCCGCACCGTCGACGAGGTGGTGCTGCCCCGCGTCCAGGCGGCGATCGCCGGCGCCGTGCGCACGGCGCTCGACCAGGCGCTCACCGACGAGAACCGGCAACGCATCGGCAAGTTCACCGCCGACGTCGCGCACCAGACCGTCGCCAGCGTGGCGCCGCAGATCGAGGCGTCGATCACGCACGGGATCACGAGCGCGGTCGAGCGCATCCTGCAGCACGACCTGAGCCCGGCGATCGGCAAGGCCCTGGACGACAACACGGCTGCCCTCGCGCGCACCACGCGCGCGATGACCGCCGCCGCGCTGGACGGCGTCAACGACGCGATGGCCGGCCCGTTCGGCGCCATGTTCCGCAAGGAGCGCCAGGCGACCATCGCGCAGGTGCAGGCCGCGGAGGCGCAGCAGCAACGCGCGCTGGTCGACGAGATCGAGAAGCAGGTCGCCGAATCGCGGCGCTGGTTCGGGACCCTGGTGATCGGGTTCGCCGTGGTGGGCGTCGCGATGCTGGGCATCGGCGCGCTGCTGTGGCACCTGCTGATGGAGCAGCGCAGGCTGCGCGAACGCGCGTGAATTGCGCGCCCTTCGGCGTGGACGCGCTCGCCTCTCATGCTGGCCGGCCTGAGCCTGCTGGGGCCCAAGCCTCCCGGCCTACCTCTTAAGAGAGATTCCGGCCAAAGGTCGTGACAACGATAGTGACCGCAGTGCAGTCAATGTCGCGCCTTGGTGGCACGCGTCACGCCGCTCGCCTCCCACCCGCAACTTTGAAAGAGGTCTCGCATGTCCACTTCGCAAATCTCCCGCCGCCAGATGCTGGCCACCGGTGCCGCCGTGATCGGATCCGCCGCGCTGATGGTTCCGTCAGCCTCCACCGCCGCCACTGCCGCGACCGAGAGGCCCGGAGGCCGCGCCAAGCCGACCATCGTGCTGGTGCACGGCGGCTACGCCGACTCGTCCTGCTGGAATGCCACCGTCGGGGAGTTGCAGGACAAGGGCTACACCACGATCTGCGGGTCGAACCCGCTGCGGGGCATCCCGACCGACGCCCCGTACATCGCCAGTCTGCTGGACTCCATCAGCGGACCGGTCGTGCTGGTCGCGCACTCCATGGGCGGAACGGTCATCACGAACGCCGCTGCCGGGAAGAGCAACGTCAAGGCGCTGGTCTACATCGCCGCGTTCGTGCCCGACGTGGGCGAGACACAGGGCGAGCTCATCACCAAGTTCCCCGGCAGCGAGGTCGGCCCGGTGAGCGTGCCCGTTCCGTACACGAAGGCTGACGGCACGACCGGAACCGACCTGTACCTGAGCAAGGACGGCCAGGCAGCCTTCGCCGCCGACATCTCAACCACCGACTTCCAGGTCCTGCAAGCCACGCAGCGGCCCTTCGACGCCGATTCCTTCATCTTCCCGACCACCGCCGCGGCCTGGAAGACGATCCCGACGTGGGGGCTGGTCGCCGGCAAGGACAAGGCGATCCCGCCGGAGTGCGAGCGCTGGATGTACCTCCGTGCCAACGCACGCAAGATCGTCGAAGTGCCCCACTCATCCCACGTCGCGATGCTCAGCCACCCCAAGATCGTCGCCAGACTCATCCGGGACGCCGCCGAGGCGATCAGCTGACCTGTCGGCTCGCCGGCTCCGGATGGCACACGACGCCGAAAAGAAAAAATGACCTGGCATCACTGCCAAGTCATTGATTCAAAAAACTAAATCTGGTGCGCCCGACACGGTTCGAACGTGCGACCCCTGCCTTCGGAGGGCAGTACTCTATCCAGCTGAGCTACGGGCACAGACCTCGCAGTTTAGCCGATCGGGGCTGGCGGCCTGTCATGCGGGCGCTTTAGACTGCCTCGATGACGCAACAATCCTGGCCCGCGATCGCGCTGGCGCGGGCCTGCGACGGGCCGGCGCGAGTCCCGTTCGTATTGATGAACGACCAGGGCCCGGTGCTCGGCTCGGTGGCGGTCGCGCACCTCGACGCCTTGCGGGCGTGGCCCGACGCGTTCGAACTGCTGGCGTCGGCCGGCGGCGCCCCCCGCGCGGTCGCGCTGCGCCTGCCCGCGCCCGTGCGGAACGCGCGCCTCGCGCAGATCCACGACCGGCTGCGCGCGCAGGGCCTGATCGTCGCCTGGCGCGACGAGCCCTATCCGTTGCGCGATCGCGCGGGCGGCGAGCACGGCGTCATCGAACGCGCGGCCAGCCGCTTCTGGGGCACGCTGACGCTGGGCGCGCACTGCAACGGCTACGTGGCCGACGCGTCCGGCCGGCCGACGCACCTGTGGATCGCGCGGCGCTCGGATTCGAAGCCCACGGATCCCGGCCGGCTCGACAACCTCGTCGGCGGCGGCGTGCCCGCGGGGCAATCGCCGCGCGCGGCCGTCATCCGGGAAGGCTGGGAGGAGGCCGGGCTCGCGCCGCACCAGATGGCCGGCCTCGTCACGGGCGGCCTGGTCGACCTGGAATGCGACATCCCGGAGGGCCGGCAGCACGAGCGCCTGCACGTGTTCGACCTCGAGTTGGCCGCGGGCCTGGTGCCGCGCAACGTCGACGGCGAGGTGGCCGAGCTTCGCCTGATGACGATGGCCGAGGCGCTCGCGCGCGCGGCCGCCGGCGAACTGACCACCGACGCGGCGCTCGCGACGCTGGATTTCGCGGTTCGCCGCCGATTGTTTGAACCGATTCCCGGCGCCGGGGAACCCACCACGGCCGGCGCGGCGGTGGCGCTGACCCCGGCCCAGCGCGATGCCTTCGAGGCCCTTCGGCCCGGAGAAGACCTCAAGCCGCCGCCGGCTTGAAAGCGAACTACCATTCAAAGCAACTGAAGTGCGGCGTCAATCGCGCTCAACCCGGCCGCGCCGCAAGGCCCGGACACTGAGCTCCACGATGCAACGCCGCGCATCTTCCGCCACGCCGCATCAACGACTGGAAACACCGACACCATGACCCAGCCCGCCACCCGCTACTCCGGCACCGCCATCTTCCTGCACTGGTTGATGGGCCTGGCGATCGCGTGCAACTTCTGCCTGGGCCTGTACATGGCCGACATGAAGTTCTCGAAGCTGCGGCTGGAGTTGTACAACTATCACAAGTGGACGGGCGCCACGATCCTGTTCCTGGCCGCCCTGCGCCTGCTGTGGCGCCTGACGCACCGTCCGCCGGCCGAGCTGCCGGCCCCGAAGTGGCAGCACACCGCCGCGTCAGTGACCCATTGGGGGCTGTATGCGCTGTTCTTCGCCGTGCCGTTGGTCGGCTGGGCCTACAGCTCCGCGGCCGGCTTTCCCATCGTGGTGTTCGGCGTGCTGCCGCTGCCCGACTTCGTGCCGAAGGATCACGACCTGGCCGAGATGATCAAGCCGTGGCACGGCGACCTGGCCTGGGTGCTGTTCGCGCTCGTCGCGCTGCACGTGGCCGCCGTCGGCAAGCACATGATCATCGACCGCGACGGGCTGATCCGCCGCATGCTGCCCAGCCGCGGCTGAGACCTCCCTCCAGAAGAAAGCACCCCATGAAAAACATCCGTACCGCCTTCGTTCTCGCCACGTCGCTGGCATTGACCAGCGTCGCCTTCGCCCAGGCCAAGGTGGTTCCCGCCCAGAGCCAGATCACGTTCACCATCAAGGAGATGGGCGTCGCGGTCGAAGGCAAGTTCACCAAGTGGACGGCCGACATCGCGTTCGATCCGAAGAAGCCCGAGACCGGCAAGGTGGCCTTCACCATCGCCACCGGCAGCGCCGCGTTCGGTGCGCCGGAGACCGACGCCGAAGTGCCCAAGCCCGAATGGTTCAACGTGGCCAAGTTCCCCAACGCCACCTTCGCGTCGACGGCCATCAAGGCCAAGGGCGGCGGCAAGTTCGACGTCTCCGGCAAGCTCACCGTCAAGGGCACGACCAAGGACATCGTCGTGCCGATCGCGCTGGCGCAAGCCGGCCCGACCACCACCGCCACCGGCGCGTTCGCCATCAAGCGCAACGACTACAAGATCGGCGAGGGCGAGTGGACCGACACCTCGCAGGTGGCCGACGACGTGCAGGTCAAGTTCAAGATCGCGCTGACCGGCGTCGCGCCGCTGTAATCCATCCTCATTCCAAGCCCCTCGCGGGGCGGCAGCCGGTGGCGCGGGTCAGCGCCGGGACGCTTTCATTCCACTTTTCCTGACCCGCGGAGACCCTCCCCATGAAAAAGCTTTCCCTGCTCGTCGCCGCCCTCGGCTTCCTCGCGTCCGCCGCCCACGCCGAATCGGCCACCTACGCGCTCGACCCGAGCCACTCGTTCGCCTCGTGGGAAATCGCCCACTTCGGCACCTCGACCAACCGCGGCCGCTTCAACAAGACGACCGGCACCGTGACCATCGACAAGGCCGCCAAGACCGGCTCGCTGGACGTCACCGTCGACACCACCTCGCTGGACACCGGCACCGCCGCGTTCACCAAGCACATCTCGAGCGAAGAGATGCTCAACGTCGCCGCCTTCCCGACGTCGCATCTCGTGGCCAACAAGTTCACCTTCAGCGCCGACGGCAAGATCACCCAGATCGACGGCAACCTGACGCTGCTGGGCAAGACGAACCCGGTCACACTGAAGGCGACGAACTACAACTGCTACATGAGCCCGATGGTCAAGCGCGAGGTCTGCGGCGGCGACTTCGAGATGACGATCGTGCGCAGCCAGTACGGCGTGTCGTACGGCCTGAACTACGGCTTCCCCGACAGCATGAAGATCGTGATCCAGGTCGAAGGCGTCAAGCAATAACGTGCGGCGCGCCGTCCTCCAGGCGGCGCTCTCCACGCTCTGCGCCAGCCCGGGTCTCGCACCCGCGCTGGCGCAGTCCGTTGCGGGCCCGCTCGCCTACCAGCTCGACCCGAACCACACCTTCGTCACGTTCGAGGTGCGGCACTTCGGCACCTCGACGCTGCGCGGCCGCCTCGGCCCGGTCACCGGCGAGGTGACGGTCGATCGCGGCGCGAGGTCGGGCGACCTGCGCCTGCGCATCCCGGTCGCGACCGTGAGCACGGGCATGCGCGTGCTGGACGAGCGGCTGAAGCAGCCCGACCTGCTGGCCACGGCCGAATACCCGGAAGCGTATTTCGTCGCCACCCAGTTCCGTTTCGACGCGGCCGGCGGCGTCAAGGAAGTGCGCGGCGAATTCACGCTGCGCGGCGTGAGCGAGCCGTTGTCGCTGATCGCGCGATCCTTCGCGTGCCGCCACGACGACATGCTCCGCAAGGAGGTCTGCGGCGGCGATTTCGAGGCCGACCTGAAGCGCGGTCGCTTCGGCGCCACCTTCGGCGAACCCTTCGTCGCGGACGACGTGCACTTGCTGATCCAGGTCGAAGGCATCGCCCGCCAGACGCCGTGAACGGCCCTTGACGCGCGCGCGCAACGCGACTGCCCGATAATCGGGCATGCGCCGCCGCGGCGCGCGTTTTCCTCGAAAGCTTGGCGATGACTCTCCCTGACGATTGGCGGCACGACCGTGAGATCGGCGTGCAACCCGGCACGACGCTGGACACCACGCGTGTCGACGACGTGCGCATCGGCGCCGTCCGGCCGCTCATTTCGCCGGCGCTGCTGCTCGACGACATGCCGGCCCCCGACAGCGCGGTGTCGCTGGTCGAGGGCGCGCGCACCGAAATCGCCAAGGTGCTCGGCGGCGCCGACGACCGGCTGATCGTCGTCGTCGGACCGTGCTCGATCCACGACCACGACCAGGCGCTGGAATATGCGCGCCACCTGAAGGTCGTGGCCGACGCGTTGAAGGACGACCTCGTCGTCGTGATGCGCGTCTATTTCGAGAAGCCGCGCACCACCGTCGGCTGGAAGGGCTACATCAACGACCCGCGCCTGGACGGCAGCTTCCGCATCAACGAAGGCCTGCGCAAGGCGCGCCAGCTGCTGCTGGACGTGGCCGAGATCGGCCTGCCGGCCGGCACCGAATTCCTCGACCTGCTCAGCCCGCAGTACATCGCCGACCTGGTGTCCTGGGGCGCGATCGGCGCCCGCACCACCGAGAGCCAGAGCCATCGCCAGCTCGCGTCGGGTCTGTCGTGCCCGGTGGGCTTCAAGAACGGCACCGACGGCGGCATCAAGGTGGCGGCCGACGCCATCCTGGCCGCCAATTCGTCGCACGCGTTCATGGGCATGACCAAGATGGGCCAGGCCGCGATCTTCGAGACGCGCGGCAACGCCGACTGCCACGTGATCCTGCGCGGCGGCAAGACGCCCAACTACAAGGCGCCGGACGTCTCCGCGGCCTGCGGCGCGCTGGCCGAACGCGGGCTGCGCGAACAGGTGATGATCGACTTCTCGCACGCCAATTCCGAGAAGAAGCACCAACGCCAGATCGACGTGGGCGCCGACGTCGCCGCGCAGATCGCCGGCGGCGACCGGCGCATCACGGGCGTGATGATCGAGAGCCACCTGGCCGACGGCCGCCAGGACCTGAAGCCGGGCGTCGCGCCGGCCTGGGGCGTGTCCATCACCGACGCATGCATCAGCTGGGCCGATACCGAGCCGCTGCTGACCAGCCTGGCCAAGGCGGTGCGCACGCGTCGAGGCGGCGGGAAGACGGCGCCGTGAGCGCCCTGGCCGGATCGGCGCCGCAGGCCGCCCCAGGCGTCCTCTACGTCGGATTCTGGCGCCGGCTGGCCGCGGGCCTGCTGGATCTGGTCATCGTGATGTTCGTGTTGACGCCGGTCGTCCTGTACGTTTTCGGCGACGGCTGGACCAAGGCGCAGGGCGTCGTGGGCATCGTGGTGAACTGGGTGCCTCTGGGCGGCGCGCTCATCGCTTTCTGGATGTTCAAGGGCGCGACGCCCGGCAAGCTGGCGATCGCCGCGATCGTGGTCGACGCCGAGACGCATGCGCCCGTCGACTTCTGGCAGGCGCTCACGCGCTACGTCGGCTATTTCATCTCGGCCATCCCGGTGTTGGCGGGTTTCGCCTGGATCGCGCTCGACGCGCGCAAGCAAGGCTGGCACGACAAGATGGCGCGCACGGTGGTGATCCACCGCCCGCGCTGAGCACGCCGCGGGCGGCATCGGACAGGAGCGATGCGATGCAACGAGTGACGGGAATCGGCGGCATCTTCTTCAAGGGCCGCGACGCCGACGGCCTGCGAGCCTGGTACAAGCGCCACCTGGGCCTGGACATCCAGGAATGGGGCGGCCTCGCCTTCCCGCCGCCGCCCACGCAGCCCGCGGGCAGCAAGTCGCCGCTCGCCTCGCACACCACCTGGTGCATCTTCCCGGGCGACAGCGACTACTTCGGCGGCACGCGCGGCGCGCCGTTCATGGTGAACTACCGCGTCGCCGATCTCGACGGCCTGCTGGCCGTCCTCAAGCGCGAGGGCTGCGCCGTCGACGACAAGACCGAGGTCTCCGAATACGGCAAGTTCGGCTGGGTGACCGACCCGGAAGGCAACCGCATCGAGCTCTGGCAGCCGCCAAGCTAGCCGCGTCATTGCGCGCGCAGTCGCGCAATCCACCCTTGGGGCAGCGCCGTTCGCAAGCGTGGATCCTGCGACTTCGCGCAGGATGACCGGTCAGGAGAGTTGTCATCCTGCGCGAAGTCGCAGGATCCACGCCGGCATTGACGCTCTCGCCAGCGTCGATTCCGCGTGCGACGCGCAATGACCGGCGACTAGACCCGCTCGACCACCAGCGCGATCCCCTGGCCCACGCCGATGCACATCGTGCACAGCGCGTAGCGCCCGCCGGTCGCGTGCAACTGGTTGACGGCCGTCGTCACCAGCCGCGCGCCGCTGGCGCCCAGCGGATGGCCCAGCGCGATCGCGCCGCCGTTCGGGTTCACGCGCGGGTCGTCGTCGGCGACGCCCAGCTGGCGCAGCACCGCCAGGCCTTGCGCCGCGAACGCCTCGTTCAGTTCGATGACGTCCATCTGCGAGATCGTCAGGCCCAGGCGCGCGAGCAGCTTCTTGGACGCCGGCGCCGGTCCGATGCCCATGACGCGCGGCGCGACGCCGGCCACCGCCATGCCCAGCACCCGGGCGCGAGGCGTCAGGCCGTGGGTCTTCGCGGCGCTGGCGCTGGCCAGCAGCAGCGCGCACGCGCCGTCGTTGACGCCCGAGGCGTTGCCCGCGGTGATCGTGCCGTTCGGGCGCACGATGGGCTTCAACTTGCCGAGCGCCTCGAGCGAGGTCTCGCGCGGATGTTCGTCCTTGGCGACGACGACCGCGTCGCCCTTCTTCTGGGGCACGGTGACGGGCGTGATCTCGGCGTCGAAGAAGCCGCGTTTCTGCGCCTCCACGGCGCGCAGCTGCGAGCGCAACGCCATCGCGTCCTGGTCGGCGCGGTTCACGCCGAAGTCGTCGGCGACGTTTTCGGCGGTCTCGGGCATCGAGTCGACGCCGTACTGCGCCTTCATGGCCGGATTGACGAAGCGCCAGCCGATGGTCGTGTCGAAGATCGCGTTCTCGCGTGCGAATGCCGACGTCGCCTTGGGCATCACGAAGGGCGCACGGCTCATGCTCTCGACGCCGCCGGCCAGCAGCAGGCCCGCCTCGCCGGCGCGGATCGCCTGGGCGGCGCTGCCCACCGCGTTGAGGCCCGACCCGCACAGGCGGTTCAGGGTGACGCCCGGCACGTCCACCGGCAGTCCGGCCAGCAGGGCGCTCATGCGCGCGACGTTGCGGTTGTCCTCGCCGGCCTGGTTGGCGCAGCCGTACAGGACGTCGTCGATCGCCGCGGGGTCGAGTTCGGGATGGCGTGCCAGCAATGCCCGGATTGGAATAGCCCCTAGATCGTCGGCACGAACCGCCGACAGGGCGCCGCCGTAGCGGCCAAAGGGCGTGCGCAAGGCATCGCAGATGAAGGCGTCGGTCATGTAGGCGTCTCGATTGGGTTCAATTTGTTCGCAGGAAGAACATTTATTCGTTTCTTGGCCCTGCTGCGCGGATTTTGCTCGTTTTCGAGGCGCCCCCGGCTTATATGGAGATCTGTCCGCTCAAGTCGGGCAGCGGTTTGGCCGATTTCACGGAGAGAAAGAAACCGCCCGCAAGCGCTGTGGGCGGTAAGGGAAATTCTGGCAATGACGACCCCAATCCAAGCGAGCGCCCTGCGCATCGGCATGTTCGTTCACCTGAACGTCGGCTGGATGTCGCATCCGTTCCCGCTGTCGAGCTTCAAGCTGACCTCCAACGAGCAGATCGAGACGATCCGTTCGCTGGGTCTGGCTCGCCTGACCTGGAGTCCGGAGCGCAGCGACATCGAAGAGCCCGTCGCCGAAACCGCCGTCGCCGGGGGGCAGGACAGCCAACCCGCCGCCGAGGAAGAGTCCCCCAAGCCGCTGGACGCCCGCCAGCTCGCCAAGCTCGCGCTCAGCGCCCAGATGGAGATCGCCGCGCGTTGCGAGCGCCAGTTCGCCGAGGCCTGCCGCGACCTGCGCCGCACCAACGACAAGGTGCTCACCGACCCGGCGCAGGCCAACGCCGACGCGCAGCAGCTGGC
>FTJN01001470.1_pt2 | contig 35382 bp, 24 predicted proteins | sample 1658361 | NCBI WGS metagenome assembly FTJN01 (sample SAMEA3914819, study PRJEB12502) | metagenome | biome: forest; material: soil | place: Canada | collected 2010-06-26 | depth 0.3 m
CCTGACCGCCTGCGGCGGCGGCAGCGACGACCGCGGCGATCCGCCCGGCCCCGCCGGCCTGAGCATCACGACCGCCAACAAGGACGCCGTCACGCGTTCGACCGTCACGGGCGGCCTGGCGGTGTCCAACATCCAGACGGCGACCGATGCGGCCGGCAGCGGGCAGCAGCCCAGCAGCGTCGCCGCGCGTGCGCATTCCCTGGCCGCGCTGGCGCAGCGCGCGCTGGCCGCCGGCGTCAAGTCGCGCATGAGCGTCGCGAGCGCCGCGGGCAAGCATCCGGCCGTGCTGAGCGACACCGAAGCGTGCGGCCTCAGCGGCTCCTTGAGCGTCACCTTCGACGATCGCGACGGCAACGGGTTGCTGTCCACCGGCGACGTGCTGAGCGTGCAGTTCAACGATTGCCGCGACTCGGCCACGTCGCTGTACAACGGCAAGGCGGTCGTCACGCTGACGTCCGTTCCGAACGCATCGCAGATCACGGCCAGCGCCGACTTCCAGAACGTGTCCAGCACCCAAGGCGGACTCACCGCGTCCATCAACGGCAAGCTGTCCATCTCCGAGACCGACTCCGACACCGACTCCACCGTGGCCATGACCGTGGGCGACACCGCGCTGACGATCACGGTCGCCTCGACCGCCTACAACGACGTCGTCACGCTGGCCTCGGGCCTGCGCATCACGGTCGACCAGCAGCTGCTGGCCCAGCGCACGTCGCTCACCTACGACGGCACGCTGCAGGCGCAATCGGTGCCCGGCGGCGCCGTGACGCTGACCACGGTCACGCCGATCGTGCAGCTCGACGCCGACGCCTATCCCAGCTCGGGCGTGATCAAGGCCAGGGGCGCGCACGGCACGCTGCTGATGACCGTGCTGAGCGCGACGTCGGTGCAGGAGCAGCTCGACGCCGACGACGACGGCACGGACGAGAGCACGACCACCGTCGCCTGGACCACGCTGATCCCCGCCTGAGCCTCAACCGCGTGCCGCCTTCATCGCGGCCGCGGGCAGCGCCTTCATCACGATGACGGCGCACACCAGGCTCGCGATGCCGATCGCGTAGAGCGCCGGCGTCGTCGAGCCCGTCGCGTCCTTGATGCGGCCCACCATCACCGGGCTGACGATGCCGCCCAGCTGGCCCAGCGTGTTGATCAGCGCGATGCCGCCGGCGGCGCCCGCCCCGGTGAGCAGGCGCGGCGGCAGGGCCCAGAACGCGGGAATGGACGCGACGACCCCGCCGCCCATCACGGCCAGCGCGACGACCAGCAGCGCGGTCTGCTTGTCGAAGAGGCCCGCCGCGAAGAAGCCCAGCGCCGCGGCCACGAGCAGGCCGGCGACGTAGAGGCGGCGTTCCCCGCTCGCGTCGGAGACGCGGCCCACGACCACCATGCAGATCGCGCCGAAGACGTAGGGCACGGCGGTCAGCAGGCCGATGGTCGTCGAGTTCGAGATGCCCGAGCTGCGGATCAGGTGCGGCGCCCAGAAGTTCAGGCCGTACGAGCCCACCTGGATCAGGAAGTACACGAGGCCCAGCACCAGGAAGCCCGGCGTCCTGATCGCGCCCCACAGCGAACCGCCCTTGGCATGGCTGCCCGGCTCCTTGACCTGCGCGGCCAGCTCGGCGCGCTCGGAGACGCTGAGCCAGTCGGCGTCCTGCACGCGATCCTGGAAGCGGCGCAGCACCAGCCAGCCCAGCGGCAGGCAGGGCAGGCCGCCGATCAGGAACAGCCAGTGCCAGCCCGGCTGGCCCAGCACGCCGTTCATCTGGCCGAGGATCAGCCCGGACAGCGGCGCGCCCACCAGCCCCGACATGGCCGAGGCGAGGAACAGCATCGACGTGGCGCGGCCGCGGAAGCTCTCGGGGAACCACAGCGTCAGGTAGTACAGCACCCCGGGCGCGAAGCCGGCCTCCATCGCGCCGACGATGAAGCGCAGCGCGTAGAACTGCCACTCGTTGGTGACGAACACCATCGCCGAGGTCGCCAGGCCCCACGAGATCATGATGCGCGCGATCCAGCGCCGCGCGCCGACCTTGTACAGCAGCAGGTTGCTTGGCACCTCGAACAGCACGTAGCCGATCACGAACAGGCTGGCCCCCAGGCCGTAGGCCGTGTCGCTGAGGTTCAGCGCGCCCTGCAGCTGGAACTTGGCGAAGCTGATGTTGATGCGGTCGAAGAACGCGAACAGGTAGCAGACCATGATCAGCGGCATCAGGCGCCACGCGACCTTCCTGATCAATGCGTCGTGCGCGGCCCGGCTCGTCACCGGTTCGTCGGCCATCGTGGCCGTGTTGGAAATCGCAGGCATGGATGTCTCCTGCCGGCCCCCTCGGTGAGAGGCCGGTCTGGTGGGTTGCGAAAGGAAAGAGGCGGCGGCTGGCGGCTATGACTCGGGCAGCGGATGCAACCGGTCGCGGGTGCCGGCGGCCAGCAGCGCGTTGGCCAGCGGCCGCTCGACCAGCGCGGGCACGCGCGCGGCCACGCGCAACAGGCGCGCGAGGTCGACGCCGGTCGCATGCCCCATGCACTCGAACATGTGCACGAGCGTCTCGGTGTTGACGTTGCCCGACGCGCCCGGCGCGTACGGGCAGCCGCCCAGTCCGGCGCACGACGCGTCGAAGCGCGTGGCGCCGCCCTCCAGCGCGGCGAGCGCGTTGGCGAGCGCCATGCCGCGCGTGTCGTGCAGGTGGATGGTGGTGGCCTCCACCGGCAGCACGCCGCGCAGGCGTTCGAGCAGGCGCCGCACGCCCAGCGGGTCGGCCATGCCGGTGGTGTCGCACAGCGTGACGCCGGCGGCGCCGCCGGCCACCAGCGCGAGGGCGATGCGGGCCACCTCGTCGGGCGGCACGTCGCCCTCGAACGGGCAACCGAACGCGCACGACAGCGACACGTTGCACAGCACGCCGCCGTGGCCGGCCTCGCGCACGATCTCCAGCAACTGCGCGAGCGACTCCGCGCGGCCGCGCCGCAGGTTGGCGACGTTGTGCGACTCGCTGCACGACATCACGAGGTTGAGCTCGTCGACGCCGCTCTCGATCGCGCGCTCCATGCCGCGCACGTTGGGCACGAGCGCGGTGTAGACGACGCCCGGCACGCGGCGGATCTCGCGCATCACGATCTCGGCGTCAGCCAGCGCGGGGATCGCCTTCGCCGACGTGAACGACGTGACCTCGATCTTCGCGAAGCCGCAGTCCGACAACGCATCGACGAACGAGATCTTCTCGTGCGTCGGCACGAAGCGCTTCTCCATCTGCAGCCCGTCGCGCGGCGCGACCTCGTTGACCAGCAGTCGGGTCATTCGATCACCCCGTCCTTCTTCAGTGCCGCGATGCGTTCGGGCGCGATGCCGGCCTGCGCGAGCACGTCGTCGGTGTGCTGGCCCAGCCTCGGCGCCGCATGGCGCACCTGGCCCGGCGTGTCCGACAGCTTGGGCACGATGCCCGGCGCGGCGATGGTGCCGCCGTTCATCGCGGGGATGCGCTCGATGTTGCCGCGCGCGGCGTAGTGGTCGTCCGCGGCGATCTCGGCGATCGTGTAGACGCGGCTCGCGGGCACGCCCGCGTCGCGCATGCGCGCGAGGACGTCGTCCAGCGGATGCTGCACCGTCCACGCGCCGATCGCCGCGTCGAGCTCGGCGGCGCGCAGAGAGCGGCCGTCGTTGGCGGCCAGCGCCGGGTCGTCGGCGAGATCCTTGCGGCCGATCAGCAGCATCAGGCGCTTGAAGATGCTGTCGCCGTTGCCCGCCACGAGCACGGCCGAGCCGCACGCGCACGCGTAGGCGTTGGACGGCGTGATGCCCGGCAGCGCGCCGCCGGCGGGGCGGCGCACTTCGCCGAACACGTCGTACTCGGGCAACATGCTTTCGGACAGGTTGAACATCGCCTCGTACAGCGCCAGGTCGATGCGCTGGCCCTGCCCGCCGCGCGCGTCCCGCGCGTACAGGGCCAGCATCACGCCGAGCGCGCCGTGCACGCCGGCCACGGTGTCTCCCAGCGACACCCCGCTGCGCACCGGCGTGCGCCCGGGCTCGGCGTTGAGGTAGCGCAGGCCGGCGAAGGCCTCTGCCACGGCCGCGAAGCCCGGCTCGCCGGCGCGCGGGCCGGTCTGGCCGAAGCCTGACAGGCTCAGCATGACCAGCTTCGGGTTGAGCGCGTGCAGCGTCTCCCAGCCCAGTCCCCAGGCCTCCATCGAGCCTGGGCGGAAGTTCTCGATGAGCACGTCGGCGTCGCGCAGCAGCTCGCGCACCAGCGCCTGGCCCTCGGGCACGCGCAGGTCGATGCACACGGACTCCTTGTTGCGCGACTGCGCGTCCCACCACACCGAGGTGCCGTCGCGCAGCTTGCGCCACTTGCGCAGCGCGTCGCCCGTCTTCGGCGGCTCGACCTTGATGACCCGTGCGCCGAAGTCGGCCAGCGTCTTCGCGGCGAACGGGCCGGCGATCAACTGGCCCAGTTCGACGACCTTGATTCCTTCGAGCACTTGCATGGGCGACTGTCTCCGTATCGTTGGCCCGATTGTGGGGACGCCGGCGATCCGGCGGAAGGCAATCCTCGCCAAGCGAGCTTTCGCGAAGCGTGAAAGCGGTGACGGGTAACTACCCGGGTTCGATGCCAGGACAACGGGTTCGAAGCGGTCAGCGATGCCTGCCTCCGCGGTCAAAGACCCTGGATCGCGGCGTTGCGCGAGCTGCCGAAGTTCACCTAACATCGTCGAGTGACGTCGAACCAGCAATCATTCCTGCAAGGTGGTGGCGAAATGGGCGCCCGCATGCGGGCGTTCGATTGGGATGCCACCCGGCTGGGGCCGCCGGCGCGGTGGCCGCAGAGCCTGAAGACGATCGTTCGCGTCGTGCTCGACTCGCGGTTCGCGATGTGGATGCTCTGGGGCGAGGAGAAGTCGTTCTTCTGCAACGACGCCTACCTGCCGACCGTCGGGCTCAAGCGCGACTGGGTGCTCGGCGCTCCGGCCGACAAGGTGTGGGCCGAGATCTGGCACGACATCGGCCCGCGGATCGACCGGGTGCTGAACGACGGGCTCGCCACCTGGGACGAGGGCTTGCAGCTCTTTCTCGAGCGCAGCGGCTACCCCGAAGAGACCTTCCACACCTTTTCCTACAGTCCCGTCTACGACGACAACGACCGGATCAGCGGCATGCTCTGCGTCGTGGTCGAGGACACGGACCGGGCCATCGGCGAGCGGCGACTGCGCCTGCTGACGGCACTGGCGGCGCTGCCGACCTCCCAGGCGGATTCGGTGGACTCCGTCGGTGAGCGCCTGCTCCGGACATTGGAGTCGGGCGCGGCGGACGTTCCGTTCGCCGCCTTGTACCTGGCCGACCCGTCCGGCGAGGGAGCGCGGCTGGCCGCCCGTACCGCGTCCCTGCCCGGCAGCTACGCCCCCGCCGATATCCGGTTCGACGACGTCGATGCGACCTGGCCGGTCGCGGAGGTGGTTCGCGAGAATCACGAGTGCCTGGTCGCCAGGGTGGACGACCTCGTCGGCGCGATTCCCAGCGCCTGGCCGGAACCGGTCCAGCAGGCCGTGCTGCTGCCGTTGACGGGCTCGGGGCAGGCCAGGCCCCTGGGCGCCTTGATTCTCGGCGTGAGTCCGCGACGCAGGCTCGACGCCAACTATCACGGCTTTCTCTCGCTCGTCTCGTCGCAGGTCTCGTCGCGGCTCGCCGACGCGCAGGCGCATATCGACGAACGTCGCCGCTCGCAGGCGCTGGCGGAGCTGGACCGTGCGAAGAACGTCTTCTTCAGCAACGTCAGCCACGAGTTCCGTACGCCGTTGACGCTGATGCTCGGCCCGCTGGAGGCGCTCATGGGCCATGAGCACCTGCCCGAAGACGCCATCGATTCGCTGAAGCTGATACAGCGCAACGGCCTGCGCCTGCGCAAGCTGGTCAACTCGCTGCTCGACTTCTCGCGGATCGAGGCGGGCCGCGTCGAGGCCACCTTCCAGCCCACCGACCTCGCGAGCCTGACGCGCGACATCGCGTCGGTGTTCCGGTCGGCCATCGAGGCCGCGGGACTTCGGCTGCTGGTGCACTGCGCGGAACTGCCCGAGCCGGTCTTCGTGGACCGCGAGATGTGGGAGAAGGTCGTCCTGAACCTGCTGTCGAATGCGTTCAAGTTCACCTTCGACGGCGAGATCGAAGTGCGCCTGGAAGCCTGGGGCGACGGCGTTCGCCTGGGGGTGCGGGACACCGGCGTCGGGATCGCGGCCGAGGGCCTGGCGCACGTCTTCGACCGATTTCAACGCATCGCCGGGACGCGTTCGCGGACGCACGAAGGCACGGGGATCGGCCTGGCCCTCGTGAAGGAACTGGCCCGGCTCCATGGGGGCAGCGTGGACGTGACGAGCAAGCTGGGGCGCGGCAGCTGCTTTACCGTGGCGATCCCTTTCGGAAGCGCGCACCTGCCCGCCGAGCGGATCGACGGGGTCGCCGCGCGAACCAGCTCGACGGTCGATCAATCATCGTTCGTCGACGACGTGCTGCGGGGCCAGGACCCGGCACCGAAGAAGGCCGCCCTGGAGCCGTCATGGCCCGACGTCGCCCTGAACAAGGGCGCCGCCCGAATCCTGGTGGTCGACGACAACGCGGACATGCGCGCCTACGTCGCACGCCTGTTGTCGCCCTACTGGAGCGTGACGACGGCCGACGACGGGCTCAGGGCGCTTGCGGCGATCGAGGCCGACATGCCTTCGCTCGTCATCACCGACATCATGATGCCGAACCTGGACGGCTATGGCCTGATCCAGGCCATTCGCGGCAACCATGCGACCGCCGCCCTGCCGGTCATCGTGCTATCCGCCCAGGCCGGAGACGAGGCCCGCGCCAGCGGGCTGGACAGGGGAGCCGACGACTACCTCGTGAAGCCCTTCTCGACGCGAGAGCTCGTCGCCAGGGTACAGAGCCAGCTCATGCGCGCGATGGCGCGGACGGTGCAGGAGGCCCTGGACAGGCGTCTGGCCGACGTGTTCCGGAACGCGCCGGTGGGGATCGCACTCTTGCGCGGCCCGGACCACGTGTTCGAGTTCGTGAACCACGAATACAGGAAGTTGATCTCGGACCGGCAAGTGCTCGGCTTGCCCATTCGCAGCGCCTTGGCCGAACTCGAAGGGCAGGACGTCTTCGAGTTGCTCGACGGTGTCTACACCTCGGCCCAGCCGCATGTCGGCAGGGCGTTCCCCGCGATGCTTCTCGACACGACGACCGGTGCGCTCGAACAGCATTTCTTCGACTTCGTCTATCAGCCCCTGCTGCGTGAAGACGGCACGACGGACGGCATCGCCGTCGTCGCATTCCAGGTGACCGAGCTGATGGTGGCGCGCCGGCAGGCGGAGTCGGCGAATCGCGCCAAGGACGAGTTCATCGCGATGCTGGGGCACGAGCTCCGCAACCCGTTGGCGCCGATCCAGACCGCGCTGGCGCTGATGCGGATGCAATCGGCGGACGTCGCGGTCAAGGAGCGAGGCATCATCGAGCGCCAGGTGCAGCACATGATCCGCCTGGTCGACGATCTTCTGGACGTCGCCCGTGTCACCCGCGGCAACATCGACCTGAAACGAAGCGTCGTCGAGCTGGCGTCCGTCGTCGGCAAGGCCATCGAGACGGCCAGTCCGCTGCTCGAGCAACGTCGCCAGCTCCTCAAGGTGGACGTGCCCGCGACGGGTTTGACGGTATCGGCGGACCCGCTCAGGCTCTCCCAGGTCATCGCGAACCTGCTGACCAACGCGGCGAAGTTCAGCGACGTGGGCGCGGAAGTCTCCATCGAAGCGGACTGCAGCGATGGTTTCGCGATGCTGCGGGTTCGCGACTACGGGCAGGGCATGCAGCCGGACGAGTTGAACAACGTCTTCGGCCTCTTCGTCCAAGGCAGTCAAGGCCTGAACCGTCCCCAAGGCGGACTCGGGCTGGGATTGGCCATCGCGCGCAGCCTGGCGACGCTGCACGGCGGCACCTTGTTCGCAGAGAGCGAAGGGCCGGGCAAGGGCAGCGTCTTCCATCTGAACCTGCCCCTGGCCGCGACGCAGGCGTCCGATGCCACGACGGCGCCCCATGTCGTCACGGCGGTCGATGGGTCGGGGCGACGCGCTCTTGTCGTCGACGACAACGAGGACGCCGCCACCACCATCGCCATGCTCCTGTCGACGTGGGGATACAGCGTCCAGGTCGCGCACGACGGCCCTGCCGCACTTCGGCTGCTCGAGCGCGGCATTTTCGATGTCGGCGTGCTGGACATCGGGTTGCCGGTCATGGACGGCCACGAACTCGCAAGACGCATTCGCGAGCAACCGGGCACCGGCAAGATGCACCTCATCGCGTTGACCGGCTACGGTCAGGAGGCCGACCATCAGCGATCCTTCGAACATGGATTCGATTCGCACCTGGTCAAGCCCGTGGAGGCCGTCACGCTGGCATCGGCCCTGAAGCCGGACCCGCGCGGCTGACATGGCCTGGACGGCGGCCGGCTGATTTCCGATCAGCCGGGCGCCGAACAAAGGGGACGATCAACGACCGCCAGCGCGAAAGACATGAACGCCGCCGGGTCCGGACTGCGGCCGAAACGATGCCGGCGCCAGCCTGGCGGCCCCCATCGGAGGGGTTTTCGCCGAGCGGGATCCGGCGTCCACTGGTCTCTGCGCCACCGCATGCTCGCGTGGCCCAAGCCCATGAAGAGAAGAGCGCGCGGCCGCAGCCGGCCATGCGCATCGAGGACCCCATGAGTCGAGATCTCGCATGCCCTGCGCCCGCCGCCGACGAGCCTGCGGAGGCGCCCGCCCCGACCGCCACCAGCCAAGCGCTTTTCGCGACGCTCTACGGCGAGCTCCACCGGATCGCCCGGCGCGAGGTGGCGCGTTGCGGTCCGGACGGGGTGGCCAGCCCGACGACGCTGCTCCATGAGGCCTACCTAGACATGGTCTCCCGCGGCTCGCTCGTCTTTCCCGACCGGCCGCGCTTCCTGGCCTACGCGGGGCGCGCCATGCGCGCACGGATCATCGACCAGGTTCGTGCCCGCGGCGCCCTCAAGCGCGGCGGCGACCTGCACATCACGTCGCTGGACACGCAGAGCGCCGAGGAAGTGGCCGAGCCGCGCCAGCTCGCGGAGATCGACGCCGCCCTCGACGACCTGGCCGAACACGAGCCGGAACTCGCCACCGTCGTCGACCTGAAGTTCTTCTGCGGCCTGAGCGTGGCCGAGATCGCCGCGCTGCAGGAACTCTCCGAGCGCACGGTGCAGCGGCGCTGGGAAAAGGCGCGCCTGCTGCTCTATCGCGCCCTTGGCGGGAACCGATGAGCGTTCCGGCGCACTGGAAGCGGATCAGCCCGCTGCTCGACGAGCTGCTGGATCTCGACCCTGGACAGCGGACGGCCTGGCTGGCCACGCTGCGGGCGCGGGAGCCCGCGCTCGCCGATGAACTCGAGTCCCTGGTGCGCGACGCCGACCACGCCGAACACGCGCAGTTCCTTTCCGGCACGGCCGCGCCGGCGGACAGCGCCGCCGGGGCCACGCTGGCCGGCCAGCGCCTCGGCGCCTACGTGCTCGAAGCGCCGATCGGCCAGGGCGGCGCGGGCACCGTCTGGCGCGCCCGCCGCTCCGACGGTCGCTTCGAGGGCGCGGTGGCGATCAAGCTGCTCCATCCCTCGCTCGTCGGATTCAGCGGGGCCTTGCGTTTCGAGCGCGAAGGCAAGGTGCTGGCGCGGCTGGCGCATCCGAACATTGCGCGCCTGCTCGACGCCGGCGTCACGCCGGGCGGCCAGCCCTACCTGGTGCTGGAGCTCGTGGAGGGCGATCGCATCGATCGCCACTGCGACGCCGCGCAGATGGGCGTGGCCGAGCGCGTGGCGCTGTTCCGGGTCGTGCTCGACGCCGTGGCGCATGCGCACCGCCACCTCGTGATCCACCGCGACATCAAGCCTGGCAACATCCTCGTCGATCGCGAAGGTCGCGTGAAGCTGCTCGATTTCGGCATCGCCAAGCTGCTTCGACCCGAGGCGGGGGCCGACGACGACGACCTCACCCGGGAGGGCATGCGCGCGATGACGCCGGATTACGCCGCCCCGGAGCAATTGCGCGGCGAGCTGGTCAGCACCGCCACGGACGTCTACTCGCTGGGCGTGCTGCTGTACCAGCTCCTGGCCGGCCGCCATCCGACGGTGCCGCCGCACGCCTCGCCGGCCGAGGCCATCCGCGCCGCGCTCGACACCGATCCGAGCCGTCTCTCGACTGCGGCGACCGTCACCGGCGACAGGCCGACCGAGCTCCTCGAGCGGATCGCGCAGGCGCGAAGGACGTCGCCCGCCCGCCTCAAGCGCCAGCTGGGCGGCGACCTGGAGAAGATCGTCGCCAAGTCGCTGCGCAAGGCGCCGGGCGAGCGCTATCCGACGGTCGACGCCTTCGCCGACGACCTGCGCCGCTGGGAGGGCGGCGAGCCGGTCGCCGCCCGGCCCGATTCGGTGGCCTACCGCACGGCGCGCTTCGTGGGCCGTCACCGCGGCGCGGTGGCCGCCGCGGCGTTCACGTTCCTGGCGATCGTCGCCGGACTGGTGGGCACGATCACCCAGGCCCGGCGCGCCGAGCAGGAAAGCGCGCGCGCCACCCGCGAGGCCGCCGAGGCGAAGCAGGAGCGCGATCGCGCGGTCGTCGACGGCCAGCTGGCGCGCGGCTCCAACGAGTTCCTGCAACTCGTGCTGCGGGACTCCGCCGGAACCGACCCGGGCGCGATCCGGCGCCAGCTCGATCGCGCCAGCGAGCTGATCGACAAGACGCGCTTCGAGCAGCCCATCGTCAAGGTGGCCTTGCTGCGCCAGACCGCGGGCCGCTACGCGGAGCTGGGCGACATCGGCGCCGCGCGCGCGCTCCTCGAACGCGCGATCGCCGCTACGGCCGGCACCGACCTTGCACTGCCGGCGAGCGGCGTGCCGGTGAACCTCGCGTGCTCGCACGCGCGCTACCTGCACGAGATGGACGAGCAACTGGCGGCGCTCGCGGAGCTCGATCGCGCCGATCGGCTGATCGCCGCCGGGGCCGACGTCGGCGTCCCGAGCAAGGTCGCCTGCCTGCAGCCACGCGTGTACGCCGAGAGCGCGCTCGGGCACCATGATCGCGCCATCGCCATCGCGCACGATGCCTTGAGGCAGCTCGAGGGGGCCGGCATCGGCAGCGGCGAGCAGCATCGCCTGATGCGCAGCGTCCTGTCGCAGGCGCTGGCGGAGGCGGGCCGCACCACGCAGGCCATGGCGACGGCCCGGCCGCTGCTGGCGGAGAGCAGCGCCGCCCAGGGCCGATCGTCGATCGCCGTGCTGCGCCGATCGAGCGTGGTCACCGGGCTGACGCGTCTGGGCGGCGACCCGCTGGCGGCGCTGGCGCTGTCCGAAGCGGATCGCGGCGACGCGCAACGCGTCCTCGGCCCGGCGCGCGAGGACGCGGCGTTCGCGCTGGAGCATGGACGGATCCTGCTGGCGCTGCGCCGCGACGCCGAGGCCGCGGCCATCCTGGCGCGCGCGGCCGACGAATCGCGCCGGAGCGGCCGGTTGGCGTTCACCTTGTCGGCCGGGATCGCCGAGGCGAATGCCCGGGTCGCGGCGGGCGACCTGCGCGGGGCCGTCGCCGTGTGGACCGGGCTGGCGCCGTTGCGGGCGAAGGCCGCCACCGAGAAGCGGCCCGCGGAGATCGAGCTGCTGCTGCTCGAGTCGCGCCTTGCCGCGGCACGCGGAGAAGGGCGCGCTGCGCTGGCCCCGCTGGAGGCGGCCCAGGAGCGCGTCGACGCGGCCGGCGGCGCGGCGAACCCGATGGCCTTCGCGGTGGCCCTGGCGCGGGGCGATGCGATGCTTTCCTCGGCCGCGCCGCCCTCCGCGACGCTGGCCGTCGCGGAACAGGCCCTGGCCGCCGCGCGAGCCGTCTCGCTGGATCCGGCGCGATCCAGCCTGGTGGGCCGGGCCCTGCTGCTGCGAGCGAAGGGCCTCGAGCAGGCAGGCCGTGGCGAGGACATGCGACGCGATGCCGGCGAGGCGGCGCGCCAGTTGACCGCGACGCTCGGCGCGGCGCATCCATCGACCCGCGCCGCCGTCCGCCTGGCCGCCAGGCAGTAGACCCGCGCCGGACGCCCCTCGCGGGCCGTTCCGGCCACCCCCTAGATTCGCGACGCCCCGCGTGGCGGCTTTTCGCGCCCGAATCCGCTTCTCAAGACAAGGCGGGTCGCAGGACACCTGCCTGCAACGATCCGCCACCCAGGGAGAAGCCCCATGCGTTCATCCACAGCCGCCGTCGTCGCCGGCCTCGTCTCTCTCGCCTTCAGCTCGATCGTCGCGGCCGGCGACGACGGACACCGGGATGACGGACACCGCGGCGATGCGCGCCGGGACGACGGCGCGGAGCTGCACCGCAATCCCAGCGGCGCGGCGCTGACCCTGAGCACGGCGGGACGAATCGACCGCAAGAGTCCGTTCTTCGCCAGCCTCGGTGTCAACGGGCGTTCCTGCGAGTCGTGCCACCAGGCGGCGGACGGGTGGACGATCACGCCGCGCGGCGTGCGCGAGCGCTTCGAGGAGACGGGCGGCAAGGATCCGATCTTTCGCCTCGTCGACGGCGCCAATTCGCCCAAGGCCGACGTCTCGACGCGGGCCGCGCGCGAAAGGGCGTACAGCATGCTGCTCAGGCACGGCGTCATCCGCATCGGCATGCCCATCCCGCCCAACGCCGAGTTCGAGCTCGCGAAGGTCGACGACCCCTACGGCTACGCCTCGGCCGCCGAGCTGTCGCTGTTCAGGCGTCCGCTGCCCACCACCAACCTGCGTTTCCTCAGCACGGTGATGTGGGATGGCCGCGAGACCTTCAAGGATCCGGCCGGCAGCAATTGCACCCCCAACACCACCACCTGCTTCGCCTCGCTGCACTTCGATCTCGCGGACCAGTCCAACACCGCGGTGGTCAACCACGCCCAGGGGACGATGCCGCTGACGACCGCCCAACGCGAGGCGATCGTCGCGTTCGAGATGACGCTGACCACGGCGCAGGTCCACGACGAGCACGCCGGGCGGCTGACGACCTACGGCGCCCGCGGCGGGCCCGCGTTCCTGCAAGGGCAGCTCAACTACTTCGGCATCAACGACACGCTGGCCGGCGACTACCGGACCCATGCCAACTTCACGCCGACCGTGATGACGCTCTACGACGGCTGGCAGTCGTACATCCCCGATGCCCACCGGCCGGACGAGGAGGGCCGCAACCGCGAGATCGCCGTGGCGCGGCGTGCCGTCGCGCGCGGCGAGGCGCTGTTCAACGGCAAGCCGATCAACATCACCGGCGTCAAGGGACTCAACGACGACCTGCACCTGCCGGCCATCGCCGGCACCTGCACGACCTGCCACAACGCACCCAACGCGGGCAACCACTCGGTGCCGTTGCCGCTGGACCTGGGCCTGACCGACGCCAGCCGGCGCAGCGCCGACCAGCCGCTCTACACGCTGCGCAACCTGGCCACGGGCGAGACGGTGCAGACGACGGATCCGGGCCGCGCGCTGGTCACGGGCAAGTGGCAGGACATCGGCCGCTTCAAGGGGCCGACGCTGCGGGCGCTGGCGGCGCGTGCCCCGTATTTCCACAACGCGTTCGCCAAGGACCTGCGCGAGGTCGTGACCTTCTACAACGACCGCTTCGGCATCGGCTTCACGCAGCAGGAACAGGACGATCTCGTCGCCTTCCTCCAGACGTTGTGAGAGGGGCGACAGGGCACCGGCGGACCTCGCGTCCCCGGTGCCCGGCATCGCCGGCGCCTAAGCCTGGGCGGAGCAGAGGTGATCGATCAGAAGCCGCACCGGCCGCGGCACCGCGGTCACGTCGCGCACGCCGATGAGCAACTGCCGATGCACCCACTCATCGGTCAACACGATGCGCTTCAGGTGCATCGAATGCAGGTGCGGCCGGATCGCCGCCTCGGGCAGCACGGCCACGCCCATGCCGTTGGCCACCATCAGGCACATCGCGTCGAAGCTGCGCACCTGGATGCGCACGCGCAGCCGGCGGCCGAGCAGTTCGGTCTCCTCGTGCAGCCGGCGCGACAGCGACGTGGCGCTGGACAGGCAGACGAAGTCGTTGTCCACCACGTCGGCGAACTTCACCTGCCTGCGGCGCTGCAGCGGGTGGCCGTTCGGCACCACCAGGACCAGGCGGTCGCGGCGGTAGTTCAGAACGTCGAGCCCGTGCGCCGCGGTGCGGTCGGCGAAGATGCCGAAGTCGGCGCGGCCGTCCAGCACGGCCATCACGACGTCGCTGCTGTTCTGCTCCTCGAGCTCGATGCGGATGCCGGGGTTGCCGGCCTGGAACGCGGCCAGTTCGCCGGGCAGGAACTGCGTGAGCGCCGAGGTGTTGGCCCACAGGCGCACGACGCCGACCACGCCCGAGGCGTAGTCCGACAACTCCGCCGACAGGTGCTCGACCTCCTGCAGGACCGAGCGGGCCCGGTTGAACAACACCTGGCCGGCGGCGGTGGGACGCACGCCGCGCGAGTGCCGTTCCAGCAGCGTGACGCCGACGGCGGCCTCGAGATCGGTGATGCGCTTGCTCGCGGCGCCGATCGCCAGGTGGGCGAGGGCGGCGCCCTGGCTGATGCTGCCCGTTCGAACGACCAGCGTGAACAGCGACAGCGAGGTCAGGTCGAGGCGTTGGAGATTCACGCCGCATTCTCGCGTGCGTGCGAGACCCGTGCGCGCGGGGGAACCCCAGCGCGCGCAGACAGGGCGATCAGGCGGCCTGCAGGTTGCCCAGCATCGTGGCGTGCACCTTCACCAGCATCTCCTCGCCGGTGGCGGTCAGGCGCAGGTTGCCGCCGTTCCACTGGAGCCAGCGCATCGCGACGAAGCGGTCGATCGTCTGCTCGGGGATGTCGCAGGCGCGGCGGCGCGACAGCGCGTCGACGGTGGCCAGCAGCGAATCCTGCAGGGCAGTGTTGATCTTGGCGAGGGTGGCGGTGGTCTTCATGAGGCGTTCCTTCAGGGGTTGAGCGAACGATAGCGACACCCCCTGTCGCGCTCCGTAGTCGCCGGCAGCGTTCCCGTGTAGGACAGCATGCCGTCGCTCGGCCGTTCAGTCCTCCGGCCCGGCCGCCCGCGCCGCCTTCAGCGCCGCTTCCCAGGTGCGCTTGGGCAGGTGGCCGCGCAGGCGCTCGATCAGCAGGTCGGCGATGTCGTCGTTGATCTGGTGGCCCACGTGGGGGATCACGTCGGCGGTGATGTCGGCGCCGATGTTGACCAGGTGCTGCGCCGCCTCCACCGTATATCCGTACGGGATCACCGGGTCGAGCTTGCCGTGGAACATGTGCAGCGTGGTGCCGGCGTTGGGCTCGGTGGGCAGCGTCGCGAAGCGCCCGGCGATCGACACGACGCGGCCCGCGACGGCGGGCTGGTCGCGCGTCGCTTCCAGCGCCATGATGCCGCCCTGCGAGAAGCCGATCAGCGCCACCGCGTCGACGCCCACGCCGGCCTCCTTCTGCCAATGGGCGACGGTGGCCAGGAACGCGGGCAACGCCGCTTCCACGCGCGCGGGCCGGTTCTCTTCGGTGATGCCCAGCACCGGGAACCACTCGCGGCCTCCGCCGGCCCCCGACGGCGCCGGGGCGGCCACGCTGACGACGAAGGCGGCGGGAAATTCCGCGGCCAGGACCTTGCCCAGCGGCACCAGGTCCAGCGCCGTGCTGCCCACGCCGTGGAACAGCAGCATCAGTTGCTGCGCGGGGCCTTCGGGGCGGGCGACGATGATGGATTCGGACATGCGCTTCTCCGTGCTCGGGTCGTTGCCGGGGATTGGATCATGGCGCCGCGCACGGTGCCGGCGTCAGGGCATGGGCGCCGCGGCGCGGCGCGCGAGCGCGCCCAGGCGCTCGAAAAACAGCACGGCCATCTGGTGCGCGGCCACGTCGATCAGCGGCGCGCCGAGCTGGGCCATCAGGCCGTCGATCGCCACCGCGACGTCCACGCGAAGCGTCGTGGCCTCGTCGCCGTCCGGCGCCAAGGCGAACGCGGCGCTGCCCGTGCCGCCGGCGCCCGCGGTGCGGGCCTCGAAACGCAGCGCGCAGCGGTGCGGCGCCTCGACGTCGCGGCGATGCACGTAGATCGTGAAGCGCGAGGTCGTCACGCCGAGCGGCACGGCCATTTCGCCGACGAATTCGTCGGCGGCGATCTCCAGCAACGACTCGCAGCCGGGCAAGGCCTGCCGCAGCACGTCGAGGTCGTTCAGCGCGGCCCAGGCGTCGGCCTGGGGGACGGGCAGGAGATGGCTTTCGCTGAGGCGCATGCCCTCAGCGTACGCTCAGCCAGCGGCGGCGCGTGTCGGAGAGCGCCGCGAACGGGCGCTGGTCGGGCTCAGACGCCGGTGGCCGCGAACTGCGCGTGCACGTCCTCGCACCAGACCTCGAGGTCCGCCTCGTTCATGCCGAGCGCGGCCAGCGCGATCGCGCCGCCCTTGCTCCACTCGATGTGGCGGTTCATGCCCTGGTAGCGCTGGATGATGGTCTCGCAGACGAGGCCGAGCGCCACGAGCTCGCGCACCTGCGGCGGCATCGGGCCCATCCAGGAGCTGTATTCGTGGTGCAGGCGCGTGGCCAGCACGGCCGTCTGCGACACGCCCCAGGTGCGCGCGGTGAGCGCGCCCACGAGGGCGTGGTCGACGCCGTGGACGGCCTGCTCGAGGGCCGTGATGCTGCCTTCGTGCACATTGCACTTCTCCAGCGTTGCCACGTAGCCGGTCTTGCCCGGAAAGCGTTGCAGCAGGATCGCGATGCCCAGCTCCACGAACAGGCCGTAGGTGTGCGCCAGCGCCGGTGGCACCACGCGGCGCGTGCGGGCGAGGTAGGTCATCGCGCGGGCGCGCTTGGCCGAGACGTCCCAGAACCGGGTGAGGCCCGGCCCGGAGGCGGGCAGCAGCTTGCGCAGCACGATCTCGGTGAAGATCGCCTGGCACTGGGCGAAGCCCAGCAGCTGGAAGGCCTGGTCGACGGTGTCGGCCCGGCGGCTCAGGCCCATCAGCGGCGAATTGGCGTATTTCAGCAGCGCGGCGGACAACGCCACGTCGGAGCCGGAGATGTCGGCCACGCGCTTGAGCGACGGATCGTCGCGCTCGAGCTCGTGCTGGAGGTCGACCAGCATCTGCGGACGGGCCGGGATGCCGATGTCGCGCACCAGCGCCTGGAGCGCCTTTCCGTCGAGATCGGTGAGGGCGAGCAACTGGTCGCCCCCCATTTCGGGCAGCGAGGTGAGGGCAGAGGCATCCATGCGCTTGGCGTTCCGTGTTGACTGATCCGTCTCGGGCTTATCGGCCGTTTGACGAAAAAGTTGAGTACTCCGGGGTCAGGTCTTGCATCTGGCGCGCAAATCTCTTGGCAGTTACGGCGACGCCTCCCGCGCCAGATGCAAGACCTGACCCCAGGCAAACCAACGACGCGTGACAGACCCGGCCGATCAGCCCCCCTCCACCGCCGCCCGAACCTGCGCCAGGGCGGCCGGATCGTCCAGCGTCGTCAGGTCGCCCGGCTCGCGGCCTTCGCAGATCGCCTGGATGGTGCGCCGCAGCAGCTTGCCGGAGCGCGTCTTCGGCAGGCCGCTGACGAAACGCACGCGTGCCGGGCGCGCCACGGCGCCCAGCGTGTCGTCCACGCGCTTCATCACCTCGGCCTCCAGCCCGCGGGCCAGCTCGGGCGTCGCGACGCGCGCGGGATCGCGCGGCACGGCGAAGGCCATCGCCACCTGGCCCTTCAACGCGTCGGCCACGCCCACCACCGCCACCTCGGCGATGGCCGGGTGGCCGGAGATGCTCTCCTCGATCTCGCGCGTGCCCAGGCGATGGCCGGCCACGTTGATGACGTCGTCGGTGCGCCCGAGGATGAAGAAGTAGCCGTCCGCGTCGCGCACCGCCCAGTCGAACGTGGAGTACACCTCGCGGTTCGGGATGCTGCGCCAGTAGGTTTCGACGAAACGCTCGTCGTCGCCCCACACCGTTTGCAGGCAGCCCGGCGGCAGCGGATATTCGAGCGCCAGCACCCCTTTCTCGTTCGACCCCTTGAGCTCCTGGCCGGTGCTTTCGTCGAGCAGCACGGCCCGGAACCCGAACACCGCCTTGCCGGGCGAGCCCAGGCGCGGTTGCGCCGGCTCGACGCCGTTGAGCAGCGTCAGGATCGGCCAGCCGGTCTCGGTCTGCCAGTAGTTGTCGATCACCGGCTTGGCGATGCCGGTGCCGATCCATTCGGCGGTGGGCGCGTCCAGCGGCTCGCCGGCCAGGTACAGCGCGCGCAGCGACGACAGGTCGTGGCGCTTGAGCAGCGCCGGATCCTGCTTCTTCAGTACGCGGATCGCGGTCGGCGACGAGAACATCGCCGACACCTTGTACTTCTCCACCAGCCGCCACCAGATGCCGCCGTCGGGCTGCCTGCCGAAGCCCTGCGTGGGCAGTCCCTCGTACATCAGCGTGGTCATGCCGGCGATCAGCGGGCCGTAGACGATGTAGCTGTGGCCCACCACCCAGCCGATGTCGCTGGTGCAGAAGTACGTCTCGCCGGGACGGCCGTCGAAGATCGTCGCCATCGACGCGGCCAGCGCCACGGCGTAGCCGCCCGTGTCGCGCTGCACGCCCTTGGGTCGGCCCGTGGTGCCGGAGGTGTAGAGCGTGTAGCTGGTGTGGGTGGCGTCCACCCACGCGCAGGGCACCTGCGCGCGGGCGTGACGCGCGCGCAGGCCCGCCCACGCGACGTCGCGGCCGTCGACGACCGCGGCAGGCGCCAGTCCGCGATCCACCATCACGACGTGCGCGGGCTTGTGCGCGGCCGCCGCGATCGCCTCGTCGAGCAGCGGCTTGTACGCGATCACCTTGCCGCCGCGCGATCCGGCGTCGGCGCTGACGATCACCGTGGGCCGCGCGTCGTCGATGCGCGCGGCCAGGCTGGCGCTGGCGAAGCCGCCGAAGACGACGGAATGGATCGCGCCGAGCCGCGCGCAGGCGAGCATCGCGAACGCGGCCTCGGGAATCATCGGCAGGTACAGCAGCACGCGGTCGCCCTGGCGCACGCCCAGCGACTGCAGCGCGGCGGCCATCGTCATGACTTCCTGCAGCAGTTGCGAGGTCGTCCAGGTGAGCTCCTGGTCGACCTCGGTCGAGACCCACACGAGCGCCGGCCGATCCGGTTGCGTCGCCGCGTGGCGGTCGACGGCGTTGTGGCACAGGTTGGTCAGGCCGCCCGGAAACCATTGCACGAACGGCGGGTTCGAGGTGTCGCAAACGCGATCGTGCGGCCGCTGCCAATCGATGCGGCGGGCCTGCTCGGCCCAGAACGCGTCAGGGTCGTCCAGCGATTGGCGGATGAGCTCCGCGGCGGTCGTGGCCATGCTGTCTCCGGCGATTCTCGGGGGACCGCGGCCGGGGAGCCGCAGCGTCCGTGTGCCGTGATGGTGCCATGAAGCGACGCAGCCGGCGTTTCGGCGGGCGCGCCGCGTGCGGACGCCGTCGGCATCATGCGTGGCCGGCACTTCCATCGAGGAAGCCGATCACCTCGATGACCCGGCCCTGGTCGTCCAGGCGCGCGACGTCCGTGCCGCCGGCCACCGGCGCGCCGCCGGCCGGGCCCAGCGACCAGGAGAAGCGGGCGAACGGGCCGTGGCCGTCGGGCGCGCCGCGCGGCGTGAAGACGAGGCCGGGAAACTGGGCCCGGGCCGCCTCGATCATGCGGGCGATGCCGTCGTGGCCCTGGCCGGACATCATCGGGTCGGCGTAGCGGCCCTGCGGGTTCCACAGTCCGGCGACCAGCGCCTGGCGGTGCGCCGCGTCGGGCTCGTTCCACGTGGCGAGGTAGCGTTCGGCGATGGCGTGGGGGGTGGTCATGGCGGTCTCCTGGCGTGAATCGCGACGTTGCGATGGAGGCCATGATTCCGGCCGGCCCGCGGCGCGTCCATTACCCGGGAGGTCATGGACGCGCGCACCGCCGGCGCTATCCTTTGGCCATGACATCCGCAGCATTGCCCGCACGCGCCGGCGCCGGCGACCTCGTGCGCGAGTGGCGCCAGCGCCGCCGCCTCAGCCAGCTCGAACTCGCCGGCGAGGCCGACATCTCCACGCGCCACCTGAGCTTCGTCGAGAACGGCCGCTCGACGCCCAGCCGCGGCATGCTGCTGCGCCTGGCCGAGCGGCTCGACATGCCGCTGCGGGCGCGCAACGAGCTGCTGCATGCCGCCGGCTTCGCGGCGCTGTATTCCGAACGGCCGCTGGAGGCGCCGGAGATGTCGGTGGCACGCCGGATGGTCGATGCGGTGCTGCAGGCGCACGCGCCGTTTCCCGCGCTCGCCGTCGATCGCCACTGGACGCTGGTGGCCAGCAACGCCGCGGTCGCGCCGCTGCTGGCGGGCGTCGCGGCCGCGCTGCTCCAGGGACCGGTCAACGTGCTGCGCCTGAGCCTGCATCCGCAAGGGCTCGCACCGCGCATCGCCAACCTGGCCGAATGGCGCGCGCACCTGCTCGCGCGCCTGCAGCAGCAGATCGAGCGCTCGGGCGACGTCCGGCTCGCGGCCTTGCACGACGAGCTCGCGGCCTATCCCACGCGCGCCGGGGACGCGCACGCGCACCCGGCCGGGGGCATCGCGGTGCCGCTGAAGCTGCGCGTCGACGGCCTGGACGAGCCCTTGTCGCTGATCAGCACGACGACCGTGTTCGGCACGCCGGTGGACGTGACGCTGTCGGAGCTCGCGCTCGAGTGCTTCTACCCGGCCGACGAGCGCACGCGCGCGGCGCTGCAGCGCGCCGGCCGGACGTAGCCGGGCGCTACGCCGCCACGGCCGGCGCGCGGTGTTGGCCGCGCAGCGAGACCCATGCGAGCAGCCAGGTGGCCAGCGCGACCACCGCGATGCCGGCGAGCATCGGGCGCGCGGTGCCGTCCACGAACGGGCCCATCAGCGCGATCACCAGCGCGCCGGACACCATCTGCAGCGTGCCCATCAAGGCCGACGCGGCGCCGGCGATGTCGCCGTGGTGGTCGAGCGCCATGACCGAAACGGCGGGCATCACCAGGCCCAGGAATCCGAAGCCGATCATCAGCATGGCGATCAGCGTGGCGAGCGTGTCGACGCCGGCGAAGTTCAACGCCGAACCGGCGCACATCGCCAGCGCGAACCCGGCCACCGAGATCGAGACGACGCGGGCGTTGCCGTAGCGGTGCGCCAGCCGGCCCGCGAACTGCGAGGCGCCGATGAACGATGCCGCGTTGAGCCCGAACGCCATGCCGTACTCGCGCGGCGTCAACCCGTAGTGGTTGATCAGCACGAACGAGGAGTTCGACAGGTACACGAAGAACGCGGCGAGGCTGAACGAGGCGACGCCGGTCAGGCCCATGAAGTGCGGGTCGCGCACGAGCAGCGCGAACGCGCGCGCGGTGCTGCCGATGCCGCTGCCCGCGCGTTCCTCGAGCGGCCGCGTCTCTTCCAGCGCGACGGCCGTCAGCAGCAGGCCCGATGCGCCGATGAGGGTGATCGCCCAGAAGATCGCCTGCCAGCCGCCCGCGTCGATGATCAGGCTGCCCACCAGCGGCGCGAGGATCGGGCTGACGCTGAACACGAGCATCAGCAGCGACATCAGGCGCGTCGCCTCGGCGCCGGTGTGCAGGTCGCGCACCACGGCGCGGGTGATGACGTTCGGGGCGCCGGCGCCCAGGCCCTGCACGGCGCGGAAGCCGATCAGCCAGGCGATGTCCGGCGCGAGCGCGCAGCCCACGCTGCCGGCCACGAACAACGCGATGCCGACGTACAGCGGCCGCTTGCGGCCGAACATGTCGGAGGCCGGGCCGTAGACGATCTGGCTCAAGGCGAACGACAGGAAGAACGCCATCAGGCTCAGCTGCACCTGGTGGACGTCGGCATGCAGCGCGCGGCCGATGGCCGGCAGCGCGGGCAGGTACATGTCGATCGCGAACGGGCCGATGGCCGACAGCAGGCCCAGCACGAGGGCCAGGCGCAGGAAGTTGTGTTTCATGGAGAGGGGTGGAGGCGAGCCGCGAAGTATAGGGATCGGCCTGGGACAATGCTGGCCAGATGACATCGCCCCTCACCACGCTCGCGAACCTGCGCGCCGGCCGTCTCGCCGGCGCGACGCACCTGGACCTGCGCCGCTGCGCCCTGGACGAGTTCCCGCGCGAGATCTTCGCGCTGGCCGACACGCTCACGATGCTGGACCTGTCCGGCAACCGCCTGCGCGCGCTGCCCGACGACTTCTCGCGGCTGCACGCGTTGCGCATCCTGTTCTGCTCGGACAACCCCTTCGAGATCCTGCCCGCGGTGCTGGGACAGTGCACCGGACTCGACATCGTCGGCTTCAAGGCCAACGCCATCGCGCACGTGCCGGCCGAGGCACTTCCCGCCAACCTGCGCTGGCTGATCCTGAGCGACAACCGCATCGCGTCGCTGCCCGAGAGCCTCGGGGCCTGCCACCGCCTGCAGAAGCTGGCCCTGGCCGGCAACCGCCTGGCGGCGCTGCCGGCAGGCATCGCGCGCTGCGAACGGCTCGAGCTGCTGCGCCTGTCGGCGAACCGGTTCGAGACGCTGGCCGACGCCTTGCCGGACGGACTGCTGGCGTTGCCGAACCTCACCTGGCTGGCCTACGCGGGCAATCCGTTCAACGCCGGACAGGAGGCGCGCGCGCTCGCGGCGACGCCGATCGCGCAGATCGCGTGGCCGGAGCTGCAACTGGGCGAGCGGCTGGGCGAAGGCGCGTCGGGCCACATCCATTCGGCGCGCTGGCGCCCGGCCGGAGGCGTCGATCGCCCGGTCGCCGTGAAGCTGTTCAAGGGCGCGGTGACTTCCGACGGCCTGCCCGGCAGCGAGATGGCGGCCTGCATCGCGGCCGACGTCCACGCGCACGTGATCGGCGTCGAGGGCCGCCTCTTCGGCCACCCGCAGGGCGCGCAAGGCCTGGTGATGGGCCTGATCCCGCCGCGCTATCGCAGCCTGGCCGGACCGCCCAGCCTCGCGAGCTGCACGCGCGACGTCTACGCGCCCGGGTTGCGCCTCACGCCCGCGCAGGCGCGCTCGATCGCGCAAGGCGCGGGCGACGCGCTCGCGCACCTGCACGCGCAAGGGCTGATGCATGGCGATTTCTATGCGCACAACATCCTGGTCGACGACGACGCGCACGCGCTGCTGGGCGATTTCGGCGCAGCGTCGTTCCTGCCCGAAGACGACGCTGCGCGACGCGAGGCGTTGATGCGCATCGACCGGCGCGCGCTGGCGATCCTGGTCGACGAGCTCGCCAGGTTGTCATCCTGCGCGTAGTCGCAGGATCCACGTGTTGTCGCGACGGTGGATCCTGCGACTGCGCGCAGGATGACACAGCCGCGCCCTAACCCAGCGCCGCGATCACGTCCGGCGGCGCCTGCACCAGTTCGATCAGCACGCCTTCGCCGCCGATCGGGAACTCGGCGTTCGACTTCGGATGGATGAAGCAGATGTCGTGGCCCGCGGCGCCCTGGCGGATGCCGCCCGGCGCGAAGCGCACGCCGTGGGCGGTCATCCATTCGACGGCCTTGGGCAGGTCGTCCACCCACAGGCCGACGTGGTTCAGCGGCGTCGCGTGCACCGCCGGCTTGGCCGCAGGGTCGATCGGCTGCATCAGGTCGACCTCGACCTCGTGCGCGCCGCGGCCCAGCGCGCAGATGTCCTCGTCGACGTTCTCGCGCTCGCTGCGGAAATGGCCCTTGGTGGCGAGGCCGAAGATGTCGCACCACAGCGTGCGCAGCGGGCCCTTGTCCAGGGCGCCGATGGCGATCTGCTGCAGGCCGAGGATGCGGAAGGGCCTGGTCGTCATGGCGTCATTCGAAGCGGATGATGGTTTCGTCCACTGCCAGGCTCTGGCCCTGCGTGGCGACGATCTCGGCGACGACGCCGTCCTGCGCGGCCGTCAGGATGTTCTCCATCTTCATCGCCTCGATGACGGCCAGGCGCTCGCCGGCCTGCACGTGCTGGCCGGCGGCCACGGCGATCTGCACCAGCAGCCCCGGCATCGGCGACAGCAGGAACTTGCTGGTGTCGGGCGGCGCCTTGTGCTTCATCCACGTCGACAACGCGGCGGCGCGCGGCGACACGATCATCACGTCGATGCGCGCGCCGTCGTTGGACATCCGGTAGGCCAGGATGTTGCGCGGGGTGCCGCGCTCGACCTGGGCCACGAAGTGGCGGCCGTTGACCAGGCCCGAGTGGCGCAGGTCGGACAGGCGGCACGGGCTGACGATGTGGAAGAGCCGGCCGTCGATCGTCAGGCGAGCCTCGCCGGTCCGCGCGTCGAACGCGGTGAACTGCACGACGTGCTGGCGCGTGCTGCCGTCGGTGTTCCTGACCAGCGCGACGAAGTCGGCAGCCTGCTTGACTTCGTGGCCCGACAGCTGCCCCGTGATGCCCGCGGCGCGCGCGTGTTCCTTGCGGCGGATCTGCGCGGCGAGCGCGACCAGGAACAGCGGGTCGTCGTGCTTGACGTCCTCGGCGACGAAGCCGTGCGGGTAGTGCTGCGCGATGAAGCCGGTGTTGAAGTTGCCCGCCTGGAAGTCCGGATGCGCGAGCAGCGCCGACTGGAACGGGATGTTGCTGGAGATGCCGCGGATCACGAAGCCGTTGAGCGCCTCGCGCATCTTCGCGATCGCGTCCGCGCGATCCTTGCCGTGCACGATGAGCTTGGCGATCATCGAGTCGTAGAACATCGGGATCTCGCCGCCTTCCTCGACGCCGGTGTCCACGCGCACGCCGCCTTCGGCAGGCATCGCGTGCGCGGCCTCCATCGTGGCCGCCGGCGGCAGGAATTTCACCAGCCGGCCGGTGGACGGCAGGAAGTTGCGGAACGGATCCTCGGCGTTGATGCGGCACTCGATGGCCCAGCCGTCGCGCCGGACGTCGGCCTGCGCCAGCGGCAGCTTCTCGCCGGCCGCGACGCGGATCATGAGTTCGACCAGGTCCAGCCCGGTGATGCACTCGGTGACCGGGTGCTCCACCTGCAGCCGCGTGTTCATCTCCAGGAAGTAGAACGACTGGTCCTTGCCGACGACGAATTCGACGGTGCCGGCGCTCTGGTAGTTCACGGCTTTCGCGAGCGCGACCGCCTGTTCGCCCATCGCCCGGCGTGTCGCGTCGGAGATGAAGGGCGACGGCGCCTCCTCGATGACCTTCTGGTGGCGGCGCTGGATCGAGCACTCGCGCTCGTTGAGGTAGACCACGTTGCCGAACGCGTCGCCCAGCACCTGGATCTCGATGTGGCGCGGCTCCTCGACGAACTTCTCGATGAACACGCGGTCGTCGCCGAAGCTGTTGCGCGCTTCGTTGCGGCAGGCGGTGAAGCCCTCGAAGGCTTCCTTGTCGTCGTACGCGACGCGCAGGCCCTTGCCGCCGCCGCCGGCCGACGCCTTGATCATCACGGGATAGCCGATGTCCTTGGCGATCTTGACCGCGGCCTCGGCCGTCTCGATGGCCTCGTTCCAGCCGGGGATCGTGTTGACCTTGGCCGCGCCGGCCAGCTTCTTCGACGCGATCTTGTCGCCCATCGCCGCGATCGACGCGTGCTTGGGGCCGATGAACACGAGGCCTTCCTCCTCGACGCGGCGCGCGAACGCCTCGTTCTCGGACAGGAAGCCGTAGCCCGGATGGATCGCCTCGGCACCGGTCTGCTTCGCGGCGGCGAGGATCTTGTCGACGACGAGGTAGGACTCGCGCGACGGCGCCGGCCCGATCGGCACGGCCTCGTCGGCGAGCTCGACGTGCAGCGCGTCCTTGTCGGCTTCCGAGTAGACGGCGACGGTGAGGATGCCCATCTTCCTGGCCGACTTGATGACGCGGCAGGCGATCTCGCCGCGGTTCGCAATCAGGATCTTCTTGAACATGTTCTTGTCTTTCTGCGTCAAGCGATCAGAGGGGGATGTTGCCGTGCTTGCGCCACGGGTTCTCGATCTTCTTGTCGCGCAGCATCGCCAGCGACCGGCACAGGCGCTTGCGCGTCTCGTGCGGCTGGATCACGTCGTCGATGTAGCCGCGGGCGCCCGCCACGAACGGGTTCGCGAAGCGGGCCTTGTACTCGGCTTCGCGCGCGGCGAGCTTCTCGGGATCGTTCTTGTCCTCGCGGAAGATGATCTCCACCGCGCCCTTGGCCCCCATCACGGCGATCTCCGCGTTGGGCCACGCGAAGTTGACGTCGCCGCGCAGGTGCTTGGAGGCCATCACGTCGTACGCGCCGCCGTAGGCCTTGCGCGTGATCACCGTCACCTTGGGCACGGTGCATTCGGCGTACGCGTACAGCAGCTTGGCGCCGTGCTTGATGATGCCGCCGTACTCCTGCGCGGTGCCGGGCATGAAGCCGGGCACGTCGACGAAGGTGACCACGGGGATGTTGAACGCGTCGCAGAAGCGCACGAAGCGCGCCGCCTTGATGCTGCTGCGGATGTCCAGGCAGCCGGCCAGCACCAGCGGCTGGTTGGCGACGATGCCCACGCTCTGGCCCTCGAGCCGGGCGAAGCCGATGATGATGTTCTTGGCGCCTTCGGGCTGCAACTCGAAGAAGTCGCCGTCGTCGACGACCTTCAGGATCAGCTCCTTCATGTCGTAGGGCTTGTTCGCGTTGTCGGGCACCAGCGTGTCCAGCGACATGTCCAGGCGGTCGGCCGGGTCGCCGCTGGGGCGCACGGGCGCCTTCTCGCGGTTGTTCAGCGGCAGGTAGTTGTAGAACCGGCGCAGCATCAGGATCGCCTCGAGGTCGTTCTCGAACGCGAGGTCGGCCACGCCCGAGCGCGTGGTGTGCGTGGATGCGCCGCCGAGCTCCTCGGCGGTGACTTCCTCGTGCGTCACGGTCTTCACGACTTCGGGGCCGGTCACGAACATGTAGGACGTGTCCTTGACCATGAAGATGAAGTCGGTCATCGCCGGCGAGTACACGGCGCCCCCCGCGCACGGGCCCATGATCATGCTGATCTGCGGCACGACGCCCGAGGCCATCACGTTGCGCTGGAAGACTTCGGCGTAGCCGCCCAGCGACGCGACGCCTTCCTGGATGCGCGCGCCGCCCGAGTCGTTGAGGCCGATCACCGGCGCGCCGACCTTCATCGCCTGGTCCATCACCTTGCAGATCTTCTCGGCATGGGCCTCGCTCAGCGCGCCGCCGAAGACCGTGAAGTCCTGCGAGAACACGAACACGAGGCGGCCGTTGATCATCCCGTAGCCGGTGACGACGCCGTCGCCCGGGATCTTGTTGTCGGCCATGCCGAAGTCGACGCAACGGTGCTCGACGAACATGTCCCATTCCTCGAACGTGCCTTCGTCGAGCAGCAGCTCCAGGCGCTCGCGCGCGGTGAGCTTGCCCTTGCCGTGTTGCGAGGCGATGCGCTTCTCGCCGCCGCCCAGGCGGGCCTGGGCGCGCTTGCGTTCGAGTTGTTCGATGATGTCGTGCATGGTGTCCTTCGGTGCTGTTGCCGGATGCCGTCGAATGCGGCTGGATCAGGAAGCGGGCGGTGAATCGAGCAGGGCCAGCAACTGGCGGGCGGCCACCGACGGCGCGGTGCGGCCGGCGCGCACGTCCGCGCTGGCCTGCGGCAGCGCGGCCCGCACCGCCGCGTGGTGGCGAAAGCGTTGCTGCAGGCCGGCGGAGATGCGCTCCCACATCCACGCGCGATCCTGCTCGCTGCGTCGTTGCGCCAGCCGGCCCTGCGCGGCCTGCAGGGCACGGAATTCGGCGACGGTGGTCCAGAACGCCGGCAGGCCGTCGCCCTTGAGCGCGCTCAGCTGCATCACCTGCGGGCGCCACGCCGGCCCGGCACCGTCCCCGTACGGGTGGCCGAGCAGCCGCAGCGCGGAGCTGATCTGCGCGCGGGCGCGCGTGGCCGCGTCGGGGTCGATGTCGGCCTTGTTGATGACGACCAGGTCGGCGAGCTCCATCACGCCCTTCTTGATCGCCTGCAGGTCGTCGCCGGCGTTGGGCAGCTGCAGCAGCACGAACATGTCGGTCATGCCGGCGACCGCCGTCTCGCTCTGGCCGACGCCCACCGTCTCGACGATCACGATGTCGTGTCCCGCGGCCTCGCACATCAGCAGGGCCTCGCGCGTCTTCTCGGTGACGCCGCCCAGCGTGCCGGCCGACGGGCTGGGCCGGATGAAGGCCTGGTCGTGCACCGACAAGTGCTCCATGCGCGTCTTGTCGCCGAGGATCGAGCCGCCCGAGACGCTGGACGACGGATCCACCGCCAGCACCGCCACGCGATGGCCGCGCGCGACCAGGAACAGGCCCAGCGCCTCGATGAAGGTGCTCTTGCCGACGCCCGGAACGCCGGAGATGCCCAGCCGGAACGCCTGGCCCGAATGCGGCAGCAGGGTGTCGAGCAAGGCGTCGGCCTGCGCGCGGTGGTCCTCGCGCGTGGACTCGATCAGCGTGATCGCCTTCGCGAGCGCGCGGCGCCGCGCGGGCGCGTCGGCGCCGAGGAGGGCGGTGGCAATGGCCGCGGGATCGGTGAGCGCCGACATCGCTGGGATCAGGCGGCGGAGACGGACTTGCGGATCTGTTCGAGCACGTCCTTCGCGCTCGCGGGAATCGGCGTGCCCGGACCGTAGACGCCCTTGACGCCGGCCTCGAACAGGAAGTCGTAGTCCTGCGCGGGGATCACGCCGCCGACGAACACGATGATGTCGTCCGCACCCTGCGCCTTCAACTCCGCGATGATGGCCGGCACCAGCGTCTTGTGGCCGGCGGCCAGCGTGCTCACGCCCAGCGCGTGCACGTCGTTCTCGATGGCCTGGCGCGCGCATTCCTGCGGCGTCTGGAACAGCGGGCCGATGTCGACGTCGAAACCGAGGTCGGCGAACGCGGTGGCCACCACCTTGGCGCCGCGGTCGTGGCCGTCCTGCCCCAGCTTGGCGATCATCACGCGGGGTCGGCGGCCGTAGGCCTGCGCGAACTCGCGGATCTCCTTCTGGAGTTGCTCCCAACCCTCGGCACTGTCGTAGGCGGCTGCGTACACACCGGTCACCTTCTGGATGTCGGCGCGGTGGCGCCCGAAGACTTTCTCGAGCGCGTCGGAGATCTCGCCGACGGTCGCGCGCAGGCGCACGGCCTGGATCGAGAGATCGAGCAGGTTGCCCGTCTTCGTCTCGGCGGCGTGCGTGAGCGCGGCGAGCGCGGCCGTGACGGCGGTGTTGTCGCGCGCAGCCTTGACCTGCTTCAGCCGCGCGATCTGCGAGTCGCGCACCGACACGTTGTCGATCTCGCGGATGTCCAACTTGTCCTCGGTCTTCAGCTTGTACTTGTTGACCCCGACGATCACGTCCTTGCCGGAGTCGATGCGCGCCTGCTTCTCGGCCGCGGCGGCCTCGATCTTGAGCTTGGCCCAGCCGGAGTCGACGGCCTTGGTCATGCCGCCCATGGCCCGCACCTCCTCGATGATGGCCCAGGCCTTGTCGGCCATCTCCTGCGTGAGCGACTCCATCATGTAGCTGCCGGCCCACGGGTCGACGACGCTGGTGATGTGGGTCTCTTCCTGGATGATCAGCTGCGTGTTGCGCGCGATGCGCGAGCTGGTCTCGGTGGGCAGCGCGATCGCCTCGTCGAAGCTGTTGGTGTGCAGGCTCTGCGTGCCGCCGAAGACCGCGGCCATCGCCTCGATCGCGGTGCGCACGACGTTGTTGTACGGATCCTGCTCGGTCAGCGACCAGCCCGAGGTCTGGCAGTGCGTGCGCAGCATCAGGCTCTTCGGGTTCGTCGCGCCGAACTCGGTCATGATGCGGCACCACAGCAGCCGCGCGGCGCGCATCTTGGCCACCTCGAGATAGAAGTTCATCCCGATCGCCCAGAAGAACGACAGGCGCGGCGCGAAGTCGTCCACGCCCAGGCCCTTGGCCAGCGCGGTGCGCACGTACTCCTGGCCGTCGGCCAGCGTGAACGCGAGCTCCAGCGCCTGGTTGGCGCCGGCCTCCTGCATGTGGTACCCGGAGATCGAGATCGAGTTGAACTTCGGCATCTTCTGCGCCGTGTACTCGATGATGTCGCCGATGATGCGCATCGAGGGTTCGGGCGGGAAGATGTACGTGTTGCGAACCATGAACTCCTTGAGGATGTCGTTCTGGATGGTTCCGGACAGCTTGTCCTGCGACACGCCCTGTTCCTCGGCCGCGACCACGTAGCCCGCGAGCACCGGCAGCACCGCGCCGTTCATCGTCATCGACACCGAGACCTTGTCGAGCGGGATGCCGTCGAACAGGATCTTCATGTCCTCGACGGAGTCGATCGCCACGCCGGCCTTGCCGACGTCGCCGGTCACGCGCGGGTGGTCGGAGTCGTAGCCGCGGTGCGTGGCCAGGTCGAACGCCACGCTGACGCCCTGGCCGCCGGCAGCCAGCGCCTTGCGGTAGAACGCGTTGGATTCCTCGGCGGTGGAAAAGCCCGCGTACTGGCGGATCGTCCACGGGCGCACCGCGTACATCGTCGGCTGCGGGCCACGCACGAAGGGCGCGAAGCCGGGCAGGGTGTCGGTGAAGGGCAGGCCGGCGACGTCGGCAGCGGTGTACAGCGGCTTGACGACGATGCCGTCGGGCGTGTGCCAGGCCAGCTTGCCGAGGTCGCCGTCGGGCGCGGACTTGGCCGCGGCGCGCTTCCACTGCTCGACGGAGGCGGTGGGGAACTCCGGCGCCGGTGCGCTGGCTTCGGGGTTCGGCGAGGTGGGCTGGCCCATGGAAACGGTTCTCCTGTCGGCTCGACCTTCCAACACGACTCGGCCGACGCATGTCCTTCGAACCCGTTCCAGCGCTTGTTTTGCGGTCTCCGGGACGGCGAGCCTGACCAGCAGGCGGCCTTCGGGCGCAGCCCGCCCTCGTGAGGTGGCCTGGCGCCGGAGCGAACGGGCGTACCCCGCGATGATAAGTGACGGGCCGTCGCCCGGGCGCGACGCGGGCAAGTGCCGGCGCGACCCTAGAATCGCCGCCACGCACCGCGCCGGATGCGTGCAAGAGGAGACCGCATGCCGCGTTTGCGCTCGAGAGGCCGCCTGATCGTCTGGACGCTGCTGGCCATCTTCGCGCTGGTCGTGCTGCTGGTGCTGGTGGCGCTGTGGGAGGCGAGCCGCAGCGTGCCGACGCTCGACGGCCAGGCCCGGGTTCCCGGCCTGAAGGCGGCGGTCACGGTGTCGCGCGACGCGCTGGGCACCGCGGTCGTCAAGGGCGCCGACCGGCTGGACGTCGCGCGCGGTCTCGGGTTCGTGCACGCGCAGGAGCGGTTCTTCGAGATGGATCTCACGCGCCGCTCCGCGGCGGGTGAATTGTCGGAACTGTTCGGCGCCGTGGCCGTGGAGCACGACAAGGCGCGGCGGGTCCATCGCATGCGGGCGATGCTGGGCGTCCGGCTCGCCACGATGAGCGCGGACGAACGCGCCTTGCTGCAGGCCTACGCGGACGGGGTCAACACGGGGCTTGCACAGCTGGGCACCCGTCCCTGGCAGTACCTGCTGCTGCGTTCAGAGCCTCGCGCGTGGCAGCCGGTCGATTCGCTGCTCGTGATCGGCGAGATGTTCTGGATGCTGCAGGGCAACAGCGTCGACGAAGGGCTGGAACGCGCGCAATGGCGCGACTGCGTCGGCGACGCCGCGTTCGACTGGCTGGAGCCACGTGGCGGTCAATGGGACGCGGCGCTCGACGGGTCGGTGCTCACGCCCGCAGCGATGCCCGGGCCCGAGACGCTCGACCTTCGCAAGGCGATGCCGCCCACGCCGGCCTCGGGCGCCGCATCGGTCGTGGCGCGCCTCGACGACGTGCCGGGGTTCCTGGACGATGCCACGGCGGCGGATCGGCACGAGCCCCTCGTCGGCAGCAACAACTGGGCGGTATCCGGGGCGCGCAGCGCCACGGGCGCGGCCATGCTGGCCAACGACATGCACCTGTCGCTGGGCGTGCCGTCGATCTGGTTTCGCGCGCAGTTCGAGATCGGCGGCGCCGAACCGATTCGGGCCGAAGGCGTGACCTTGCCGGGCGTGCCCGCGCTGGTGGCGGGTTCGAACGGCCACGTGGCGTGGGGCTTCACCAATTCGTACGGGCAGTGGTTCGACTGGATCAAGGTGCCGCCGTCGCCGGATCCCACGCAGTTGACGCACTCGAGCGAGACGATTGCCGTCAAGGGCGGCGTCGATGTCAAGCTCGACGTCACGCAGTTCGCCGGCTTGCCGGTCGTCGAAAAGAGCGGCGCGCAATCGTATGCGCTGCACTGGGTCGCGGACCTGGGCGGGGCCTACAGCCTGGCGTTGGACAAGATGCTGCAGGTCCGCGATGTGCGCGAGGCGATGGCGGTCGCGATGAAATCGGGCATTCCCGAGCAGAACATCCTGGCCGCCGACGACCAGGGCGGCATCGCCTGGACGATCGCCGGAGCGCGCTTGAACACCCGGCGACTCGCGGCATCGACCTTCGGGCAATTCGTTCCCGCGACGGATCTGCCCAAGCTGCAAGAGCCCTTTCTTGCGCCGGGCCTCCACTGGGTACTGCCCATCGACCGCAACCCGCGTGATGGACAGTTGTGGACGGCCAATGCACGCACCTACGACGATGAATACGGACCCCGCGTGCAGGCGGCGGCCCGGGCAGACGCCGCGGCTCGCGGCACGACCGTCGAGTTGCCATCGCTGCCTGATCCCCACGACGAGCCTTTCGAGGATCCCCCCGGCAGTCATGCGCCCGACTTTCGCGACCAGCTGTTCTCCTCGGCCATCGGCGACGGCGGCTACGATCTCGGCGCCCGCGCGCGGCAGATTCGCGACCGCTTGAGTGCCACTTTCCGGTTCGACGAGAAGAGCCTGGGCGCGATCCACTTCGATGACGAGGCCCTGTTCCTGCGCCCCTGGGCCGCCCGCATCGCCGCCGTCGCCCCCGCACGGCCGGACGCCGCGAAGCTGCTGAAGGCCTGGAACGGCCGCGCCGACGCCGACCAGGCCGGCTACCGGCTCGTGCGCCAGGTGCGCCTGCGCGTGCTGGACGCGCTGTGGGCCGCATGGACGCCCCCGCTGATCAAGGCCGGCCAGTGCCCGGACCGCAAGTACGACTGGCATGCCCGGTTCGAATACGCCGCCGAGGACGCGCTCGACCAGCGGCCCGCGCACCTGCTGCCGCGCGGCTTCGCGACCTGGGACGCGTTCCTGCTGGCCCAGGTCGACGCGACCGTGGCGGACATGACGCACCAGGGCAGCCGCCCGCTGGCGGAGGCGACCTGGGGCGAGGCGAACCGCAGCCGCGTCGGCCACGTGCTGTCGCGTGCGCTGCCGATCCTGTCGCGTGTGCTGGACATGCCGTCGGTGCCGCAGTCCGGCGACAACAACATGCCCCATGTGGCGGGGCGCACCTTCGGCCAGTCCGAGCGCCTGGTCGTCTCGCCGGGTCACGAGGAACGCGCCACCCTGTCCATGCCCGGAGGCCAGAGCGGGCATCCGATGTCCCCGTACTACGGCGCGGGACACGCGGACTGGGTCGCGGGCCGCGCGACGCCGCTGCTGGCCGGCGTGCCGCAGCACGTGCTCACCTTGACGCCCTGAGCGGCGCACGGTCGAGCAGACGGCGACCGGACACGGTTCAAGTTCGACAGGGGAGGGCCGATACCTGCAAGGTTCCCCCCGCTTTGCGGGAGGCCTTGCCGAGATCCTCCGTGCCGCATTCCTCTTCCAACGCGACGTCCCAGACGCCCGGCCCGCTGCCCCAGGCCGAGTGGGCGACCTGGCGCCGGCTGGTCCAGGTCTACCTGGGCCGCGACACCGAATCCGCGGAGATCCGCGCGCAGCTCGTCCAGTGGGTGACGTTCGTGTCGCCCTGGCTGATGGCGGCCAACATCGTCAGCGCCGTCGCGCTCGCGCTCGCCCTGCCGGCGGACCTGCCCCAGTGGCTGCGCTGGACCTGGTGCGGCCTCATCTGCGCCCTGTGCGTGCTGGGCCTGGCCGGCTGGCTGCGCTACCGGCGCAAGAGCCCGACGCGCGTCAGCCCCAAGGTCGTGCGCACGAGCGCGTTCCAGGCGGGCATGCTGTCCGCGCTGTGGTCGCTGTTGCCGTGGGTCGTGTTCGCGCACGGCACGCCGCCCGCGCAGATCCTGATCGCCGGCGTCATGCTGGGCCTGGTCGCCGGGGGCGGCTTCGTGCTGACGCCGCTGGCGCCGGCCGCCATCGTCTTCACCGTGATCATCGGCGTGTCGACGAGCGCAGCGGTGCTGCAGATCCGCGATCCGATGGCGGTGCTGCTGTCCGCGCTGATGGCCGGCTACACCGTCGTGACCGTCGCCGCGATCATCCTGGGGGCGCGCCGCTCCGCGGGCGCGCTGCGCGCGGAACGCGAGGCGGAGCGTCAGGGGCAGCTCGTCGCGCTGCTGCTCAAGGACTTCGAATCGCAATCGGCGGACGTCATGTGGGAGACGGACGCCGCCGGCCGGCTCGCGCGCGTCAGCCCGAAACTGACGACGCTGATGCGCCTGGACGGCGACGCCGGCAAGCGATCCCTGATCGGCTGGTTCGAGGCCCAGGCGCAGGATCCCGAGTCCCGGCAGGCGGTCGTGCAACTGCGGCAGGCCTTCGGCAGCGGCCAGGCCTTCCGCCAACGCGGCATCCCGGTGGCCGCGGGCGGCGCGCGGCGGCGCTGGTCGATCACGGCGCGGCCGTTGGTGGACGAGTCGGGCGTCGACCAGGGCTGGCGCGGGGTCATCACCGACATCACGATGGAGCACGACGCGCAGTCGCGCATGCAGCAGGCGGCGCTGGTGGATTCGCTGACCGGTCTGGCCAACCGCACGCAGCTGCGCGACAAGCTGCAGCTCAAGCTCGACAGCCCCGCACCGAAGCCGGCCGCGCTGCTGTGCATGAACATGGATCACTTCAAGCGCGTCAACGACATGTTCGGCCACGCGGCGGGCGACGTCGTGTTGCGCGAGACGGCGCGGCGCCTGCGCAAGCTGGTGCGCGCGTCCGACGTGGTGGCGCGAGCCGGCGGCGACGAGTTCGCCATCGTGCTCGACGACATCGGCAGCGAGGAAGACGCCCTGCGCTTCGGCCAGCGCATCGTCGCCGAGCTCGGTCGCGGCTTTCCCACCAGTTCCGGCCAGATCGACAGCGGCGCGAGCGTCGGCGTGGTGGCCATTCCCGCGCACGGCACGACCGTGGACGAGCTGCTGGCCAATGCCGACCTCGCGTTGAGCACGGCCAAGGCCGGCGGCCGCGGCCGCGCCGAGATGTTTCGCACCGACATGGGCGAGCGCCTGCGCCTGCGCATGACGATGGAGCGCGACCTGCGCCAGGCGGTGGCACGCAAGGAACTGCGCCTGCACTGGCAGCCGCAGGTGGACACGGCCGAGTGGCGCGTGAGCGGCTGCGAGGCGCTGCTGCGCTGGC
>FTJN01000325.1_pt2 | contig 35308 bp, 32 predicted proteins | sample 1658361 | NCBI WGS metagenome assembly FTJN01 (sample SAMEA3914819, study PRJEB12502) | metagenome | biome: forest; material: soil | place: Canada | collected 2010-06-26 | depth 0.3 m
CGCGCGCGGCGCCGACGACGCGATCGGCATCTACGTGCCCTCGCTCACGGGCAACTTCTACGGGCCGATGATGCAGTCCGTCGACACCGAGGTCCGCGCGATCGGCGGCCACCTCATCGTCACCAGCGGGCCCGGTGCCGGGCCCGACATGGACGACGACCGCCAGCAGGCCCTGCGCGGCATCGACTTCCTCGTTCGCCGCCGTTGCGCGGGCATCGTGGTCGCGGCGCCGGCGCTGCTCGACGCCGACGTCGCCGCCCTCCAGCGCCGTTTCCCGCACATCGTGTTCGTCAACCACGCGGCGGCCGGCGACGCGCGCCACTGCTTCGCGATCGACCACGAACTGGGCGGCCGCCTCGCCGCCCGGGCCCTCGTGGATCGCGGCCACCGCCGCATCGCCTGCATCGGCGGCCGGGCCGACGCCGCCGACAACGCGCTGCGCATGTCCGGCTTCCACGCGGAGCTGGCCGCGCATGGCCTGGAGGTGCCGCCGCGGCTGCGCGCGACCGGCGACTTCACCTTCGCGGGCGGCTCGGCGGCCACGCGCGCCCTGCTGGAGCACGCACCCGGCGCGTTCACGGCGCTGTTCTGCGCCAACGACGTGATGGCCATGGCGGCCATCTCGCGCCTGGCGCGCGCCAGGCTGTCGGTACCCGGCGACGTCTCGGTGCTCGGCTTCGACGACAACGACCTCGCCACCTACACCGCGCCGCAGCTGACCACGGTGCGCATCCCGGTCGAACACATGGCCGCCAACGCCTGCCGCTACCTGCTCAACGAGTGCTACGGCCTGTCGCAGCCGGTGGAGCGGGACTTCGTGCCGGTGGTGATGTGGCGGCAGACGGTCACGCGGCCGAGCGACGTGACGGCGCCGGCGCCCGATTCCCTCCGCAGGACGCCGGGGGCCCGGTCGGACGCCTCCCGCCACGCCCCGTCGTCCTGAGACGGCGCGGCCCATCGAGCGCCTGCGACGCCATGCCGCGCCGGCGGACCGGGCCAGGTCGCGCCTGCGAAAATGGCGCCGGTTGCCCACAGCCCGTCATGGAGGCGTCGTGAGGCGATCGCCGAACAACCGACTCCATCGATGACCTTCCTGCAACGCTTCCGGCAAGAAACCCGCGCCCTCCTCCACCTCGCCACGCCGATCATCCTGTCCCAGGTCGCCCAGATCCTGATGGGCATGCTCGACACGGTGATGTCCGGCCATGCGGGGGCGTTCGACCAGGCGGTGGTGGGACTCGGGGTCGCGTTGTGGATCCCGGTCTTCATCGCGCTGATGAGCGTGGTGCAGGCCGTGTCGCCGATCATCGCGCATCACTTCGGCGCGGGCGACCACGCCGCGGTCGCGCGGGACGCGCGCGAGGGCGTCTGGCTCGCGTTGGCCACCGGCACGTTGCCCCTGGTGCTGGTGCCGTGGGCGCCCGACCTGTTGATGGCGTTCCAGATCGAGCCGGCGCTGGCGCAGCGCACCGGCGTGTTTCTCTGGGGCATCGGCCTGGGCTTGCCTGCGGCGCTGGTGTACCGGGCGCTGACGTTCTTTTCCTCCAGCATCAACCAGACGCGGCCGGTCATGGTGCTGGCGTTCGTGGCGCTGGCGATCAACGCGGTGTTCAACTGGATCCTCATCTACGGGCACCTGGGCGCGCCCGCCATGGGCGGCGCGGGCTGCGGATGGGCCACGGCGATCGGGATGTGGGTGTCGCTGGTGGTGTTCGCGGCCTGGACGGCGTGGGCACCCGCCTATCGGCCCTATGCGCTTTGGCACTCGTGGCAGCGGCCCACGTGGGCCGCGCAGAAGCGGCTTCTGCGGCTGGGCCTGCCGATGGGCGGCGCGGGCTTCGCGGAGGTGGCGGCGTTCTGCAGCATCGCCGTCCTCGTGGGCCGCTTCGGCGACGTGCAGATCGCGGCGCACCAGATCGCGCTCAACTTCTCGGCGTTCATCTTCATGTTTCCCATGGGCCTGTCGGCGGCGGGCACGATACGCATCGGGCAGGCGCTGGGCGCGGGGGACGCGCGCGCGGCGCGCACGATCGCGTGGAGCGGGATCGGTGCGGGGCTCGTGTTCGGCGCGCTGGCGATGGGCCCGATCATCCTGTTTCGCCACGAGGCCGCGGCCCTCTACAGCAGCGACGCGGCCGTGCAGGCGCTGGCCGCCGACCTGCTGCTGTTCGCCGCGTTCTGGCAATTGTTCGACGCCACGCAGGTGACCGCGATCGGCGCGTTGCGCGGCTACAAGGTGACGGTGCTGCCGATGCTGCTGATGCTCGCCGCCTTCTGGGCCTTCGGCGTGCCGGTGGGCACCTGGCTCGCGTACCACGGGCTCGTGGCCGGCGCGCCGATGAAGGTCTACGGCTTCTGGGTGGGCCTGGTGATCGGGCTGGTGCTGGTGTCGCTGGGCCTGGCGGCCGGCCTGCGGCGCGTCGCCGACGCCGCCGTGGAATCGGGCGGATTCAGGCCGGCTCGCCCTGCGCAGGCGGACGGATGATGCGCTCGATCGCGGCCAGCAACGCCCCGATCTCCACCGGCTTGGTCAGGTGCAGCGCGAAGCCGGCCTCCCTCGAACGCAGCTTGTCGACTTCCTGACCATAGCCGGTGAGCGCGACCAGGCGGCCGTTCCAGCCGGCACCTGCCGAGCGCAACGCCGCCGCCAGCTCGTAGCCGTCCATGCCCGGCATGCCCAGGTCGAGGATCGCGACATCGGGCTCGATGAGGGGAATGCGCAGGAGCGCCAGGTGGGGACTGGAGAAGGCCTCGACCTGGTGCCCCGCCGTCCGCAAGGCCTCGGCGATCATCTCGAGCGCATCGACGTTGTCGTCGACCACGACCACCTTTCCGGTGCGGCGCTGCGCGTGCGAGCGCTCCAGCGGCACCGCGTCGCCGGGCGCGGCGATCGCGGGCAGGTCGATCACGAACCAGCTGCCCTGCCCCAGGCCGGCGCTGCCGGCGACGACCTCGCCGCCGTGCAGCTTGACGATCGACTGGACGATCGCCAGGCCCAGGCCGAGGCCGCCGACCTTGCGCGCCGAGCTCTGGGGCGCCTGGAAGAACGGATCGAAGACCCGGGTCAACGTCTCGGCGCTCATGCCCACGCCTTCGTCGGTCACGCGGACCCGGGCTCGTCCTTCGGTCGCTTCGAGCGTCAGCCGGATGCGTCCGTCGCCGCCGTAGCGCAAGGCGTTCGACAACAGGTTGGACACGGCCTGGACCAGCCGCGTCTCGTCGCCCAGCACCCAGGCCGGCGCTGCGGGCAGCTCGATCTCGACGGGATGCGCCCGGCCCTTGGCGGCGGGCTCGATGGTCTCGACCGAACGCTCCACCACCGTCCGCATCGCCACGGCCTCGCGGCGGATCTCGAACTTGCCGCGCGTGATGCGCGACACGTCCAGCAGGTCGTCCACCAGGCGGCGCATGTGGTCGATCTGGCGCCGCATGATCTGGCGCTCGCGCACGGCCAGCTCGCCCGCCTTCATGTCGATCAGGTGCAGGGCCGTCAGCATCGGCGCGAGGGGATTGCGCAGCTCGTGCCCCAGCACCGCGAGGAACTCGTCCTTGGCCATCGCGGCCGAATCGGCCGCGGCCAGCGCGTCGCGGGCCGAGCGCGCGTTCTCGCCCAGGCGCTCCGACGCCGCCCCGAGCGCGAGCGCCATGTCGTCGAGCTCGGCGATGTCGCTGCGCACCACGTCCACGGCCTGGCCTGCGCTCAGTTGCACCGCCTCGTCGCGGATCCGCGCGACGCCGTCGCCGATCCGGCGCGAGATGCGCTGGGCCAGGAAGAAGCAGGCGCACAGCGAGCCGAGGATGCCGGCCACGTACCACGCGATCGAGCGCGTCAGCACGCGCTTCATCTCCGCGGTGGGCGCCCCCACGGCGACGATCCATTCGTCGGGATGCAGGCGGGTGAAGCCGGTGGTCACCTCTTCGCCTTCGACCGTGCGGGTGACGCCCACGCCGTCCTCGCCGGACTGCTCGAACAGCTGCGCCAGCTCCGGCATCGCGCTGCCGCCGACCGTGCTCGACTGGTCCTTCGAGCGCGCGACACGCACGCGCGCGCTGTCGAAGATCGCGATCACCCAGCCTTGCGGCGCGCGCTGGCGCCGCAACACCTGCACCATGCGATCGGGCAACACCGCGGCGGTGAGCACGTAGGCCAGCTTTCCGTGAAGGAAGACGGGCACGCGGACGGGGAACGCCGGCCTCGACCGCCCGGCCAGCAGGCGCCCGACCGTCGGCGCGCCGGTGCGGATCGAACGCTCCAGGCTGACGGGATCGACGATGCGCGAATCGAGCGAACCGAACGGCAGCATCGTCTTGAACAGCAGCTGGCCCTGGCCGTCCGTCAACACCACGGCCGACCATTCCGGATGCGCCGCCACCTCGTTGCGGGCCTCGTCGTAGAAGGCGTGGAGGTTGCCGGCCAGCAAGGCGTCGGAACGTCCCATGGCCGCCAGGCTCTGGCGCGTCGCGTCGAGTTCGGCGTCCACGGCGCTCGCCAGCGCGCGCGACAGCTCCAGCACCGAGCGTTCCGTGGCATGGCGCTGCCCGCTGATCGTGTTGACGACGGCCCAGGCGCTGAGGAGGGCGACCGGCAGGAGTCCCAGGATGACGAGCCGGGCCAGGAGGACACGGATCGGAAGTCGGGGACCGTCACGCATGGCGGGTCGTCGGTTCGATGCGCAGGAAAATGCGGGCGAGGCTGATGAGGGAGTCTCCGTCCAGGAAGGCAAATATAGCAACGCGCCGCGATCGCGGGCGAGCTTTCGCGTCATTCCCGCGACGACGCGGTCACCGACGCGCAGGAGAAGGTGGGCGCTCAGCTTCCCATCAGCTTCGACGTCTCTCCGACACCCCTACCCGTTGGGGCATGCGCCCGCTCCCGCGTCACTGCGGCTTGCGCACGACCAGCCAATGCAGCGGCGTCTTGCCGTCCAGCGTGATCGTGTAGCGGCCGTCCCGGTAGTCCGTCGAGACCGGGCGCTCGCCGTCGCCGAGCGCGTAGACCTTCAGGCCCGCCGGCGCCCGGATGGTCAGCGTGCCCGCCGCGGGCTCGACGAGGAACGGTCCCTTCCTGGCCTCCCGCGGCTGCGAGCGCGTGCCGATCGACACGAGCAGCTCGGTCGACGCGCCGACCGGCTTGTCGTCCAGGCTCTGCACCGCGATCGACGCGCTGCGCGTGGCGAGCTTGAAGTCGACGTCGGGCAGCGAGACCGTCCTGCCGCCGATCCAGCCGAGCGCGGCGCGGGTGCGCGGCGTGGAGATCGTGTAGACGCCGTCGCGCCAGTCGCGCTTGAGCTCGCCCGTGTCGCTGGTCGCCTGGGTCGCGTCGGGCGGCAGCAGCGCCTTGGCGGGATCGCGGATCACAATCGCGCCGGCCGGGGTCGGGCGGCGCTGCAGCCACGGCAGCGACTTCGCCTGCGGCATGGCCACCAGCAGCTTGCCGAGCTCCATCGCCGTTCGCAATGCCGCGGAGCTCGACGGCGAAACCGTCTGCCCGAAGAAGGTGTCGGCGTCCAGGTCGAGGACATAGGTCGACGTCGCCTCCGCCACGTGGCGCTCGCGGTACAGCAGCGCCGCGGCGGGCAGCGTCGCCATCAGCGACGGGTCGTTGTAGGAGTTCCAGTTGGACGGCGAATTGCGGTTCGGCGGCTCCTGCGTGTAGGCGAACTGCATCAGCGCGTCCCAGCCCTGGTGGGACGCGGTGGCGGCGACGTACAGCGGAAGGACGTGGCGGTCCTGCGTCGGGAACGGATCGTCGTTCCATTCGCTGACCGACAGCGGATACCCCACCACGTGTGCGCTGGCGATCCAGTCGACCAGGTTCGGGTACAGCAGCGGGTTCTTCTCCAGCGTGCCGTACCGGCCGTAGGTATGCACGTCGATCAGGCTGCCGGTCGTCAGCGCGGGCAGCGAGGCCAGCGAGTCGTTGCCCCAGCTGCTGGTGGTCGCGATCGGCGCGCCCGCGCCGATGCGGCGCAGGCCGGCGATCATGCGCTGGTCGAAGCGATGCTCCAGGTCGTTGAGGAACAGCCGCGACGGCCCCGGTTCCCAGCTGCGCCAGACCTTGTCCACGGGCAGGTCGTTGTCCTTGGCGAAGGCCGCGGCGGCGTCCATGTAGGCCTTGTTGTGGAACGGCACCTTCTTGTCCGGCAGCAGCCAGTTGCCGTAGTGCTGCGTCAGGTCGTTCTCGTTGGTGAGCAGCAGCCCGACGACCGCCGGCTCGTCCTTGTAGGCGACGCCCGTGTAGGCGTTCTTGTGCGTCAGGTACTGCTCGTCGAACCGCAGCATCGCCTGCTCGATCGACGGGTTGACGTAGTTGAAGCCCTTCAGGTCGGCGACGTCCTTGCCCTTGCGGATCTCGTCGAACCCGTCGATGCGGTCGCCCTGCTTGAACGCGCGCTGCACGTGGAGGTCGAGCCAGACGTAGATGCCTTCGTCCTTCAGGCACTTGATCCACCAGTCCAGGCGCTCGACCGCAGCGTCGTCGAGCGACCGGGTGTCGGTCAGCTTCGCGTACGCGCCGAAGATGTTGTTGCCGACCCAGGGAGAATCCATGTGGTGCAGGCGGACGAGGTTGTAGCCCAGCCTGGCCAGCCGCCTGGCCACGGCGGGCACGTCGCCGTGCGGCGTGCCGAAGAGCGCGTACGCCGCGATGTTCGTGCCCCAGAAGCGCGCCGGCGTTGCGTCGGCGAACACGAGGCGGTCCTTGTCCGCGCGCACCGCGCCGTGGCGTCCCGCCGGCTTGCCGTCGGCGTTCAGGAAGCTCAGGTCGGGCACCGGGCCGTCGGCGCCCAGTCCGTCGGCCGGCCACGTCGACGGGTCGCCGCCGAGCCGCTCCTGCAGCGGCGCGACGGTCTCCACGCCCTTGAATTGCCAGGTCGCACGCACCTTCAATTCGCCGGGCGGCACCTTGTCCTGGAAGAAGAAGGCGCGCAACTGCGACTTGTTGCCCTTCTCGAAATAGATCGCCGCGAGCGGCGGGTCGAAGCGCACCTCTTCCTGCGGACCGCCTTCGCGGCCCCAGCGCCAGCCGCGGTTGTCGGGCAGCAGTTCGGGCTCTCCCATCGTCGCGCCCCAGGTCGCCAGGTCGTGCCGGAAGACGATGCCGCCGCCATTCGCATTGGCCATGCCCGAGCCGGCATCGAAGGCGAAATCGACGGTCCAGCCGCCTTCCTGCAGGCGCGCGACCCGCGTCTTCAACGTCAGGCCCAGGGCCTTGTCCGCGCCGCTGGCCTGCCAGCTGCCCGGCGCGAGGGCGTCGACCTTGACCGACATGGGCGCCCAGCGCCAGTTGTCGCCCCAGAACGCGTAGCCCGGCGTGACGGCCCGCTCGCCGCCGGCTTCGAGCGTGGGCAGGCCGCTGGCCTCGTCGAAGCTGCTGGTCCACAGCGGGGCGGCGCAGGCGCCGTGGCCGACGACGGCGCAGAGAAGACCGATGACCGTGCAGGTGCGCAAGCTCGACAATTCGATTCCTTGAGGTTCTGCGGGCATCTTGCCATCGGCCGCACGATTCGCACACCAGGATGCCCGCTTGCCTATACAGGCGATGAACCACCTCCACCCACACCCCGCCCACCGACGCCTCATGGTGGTCGACGACGACCACGATCTCGTGGATGCGATGTGCGAGTGGATCACGCTGAGCTCGAACTGGACGGTCGTGGGCGCCTACGGGCCCGTCGATGCCGTCGCCCAGGCAGGCGCCGAGCCTCCCGACGCGATCCTGCTGGACATGGAAATGGGCGGCGCGGACGGCTTCGAGACCGCGGCGCGGCTCGAGTCCGTCGCGGGGCAGAAGCACCCTGCGCTCCTCGCGCTGACCGGTAATGCGCGACTGCGGGACGCCGCCTTGACCGATGCCCGGTTCACCGCCGCCATGCTCAAGCCCGCGGATCTCCCCTACCTGCTCAGGCTCCTCGACACGGTTTCCCCGTCCCATTGACCCACATGTCTCCGCCCCGCCTGCGCGCCCGCGCACGCGGAGCACTCACCACCAGAGGAGGTCCCATGGGCCTTTCGGCCTTCATCACTGCCCATGCGGACAAGATCATGTCCGAATTCGAGGCGTTCGCCCTGCAGCAGCTTCCCGCCGCGGCCGACATGGACGTCGCGGCGCTGCGCGACCATGCGCGCCAGCTCCTCGACGCGATCGCGCTCGACATGCGCCGGCCCCAGACCGAGCGCCAGCAGCACGAGAAGTCGCTGGGCCATGTGCCGCACATCGACGGCGACCACGCCGGCGCCGCGGAGATGCATGGCGGACTGCGGGCGGCAGCCGGCTTCGACGTCAACCAGACGGCCTCCGAATACCGGGCGCTGCGGGCCTCGGTGATCCGGCTGTGGATGGAGAGCGGGCCGACCCTGGGACGAACCGAGGTGATCGAACTGACACGGTTCAACGAAGCCATGGACGAAGCCCTGGCCGCCAGCCTCCTGCACTTCGCGGCGGAAGCCACCCGCATGCGCAACCTCTTCCTGGGCGTGCTGAGCCATGAACTGCGCACGCCGTTGTCCACGATCATGGCGTCGGGCCAAAGCCTGCTGATCGCCGCCAAGGCAGGCAAGACGCTGGAGCAGGCAGCCGAACGCGCGCTGCGCGGCGCGCGGCGCATCCAGAGCCTGCTCGACGATCTTCTCGACTACGTGCGCAGCGGGCTCGGCGAGGGGATGCGCGTCACGCCGGCTCCGGTCGACATGGGCCACGCATGCAGCCGGATCGTCGGTGAACTGCGCGCCAGCCACCCCGACCGCCTGATCGTCGTCGAGACCGCCGGCGACGTCTCGTGCGTGTGCGACGAGCAGCGCGTGGGACAGGCGATATCGAATCTCCTGGGCAACGCACTGCGCCACGGCGCCCCGGACGCACCGGTGGTGGCGCGCGTCGACGGGGCCGCGCCCGACGTGATCGAAGTGAGCGTGCGCAACGGCGGACAGCCCATCGCCAAGGCCACGCTCGACAGCATGTTCGAGCCGCTCGTTCGGGGCGCCGAGGCGAACACGGCGGGCTACAACCTGGGACTCGGCCTCTACATCGTGCGCGAGATCGCCCACGCGCACGGCGGGACGGCGACGGTGAAGTCGGATGCGGAGTCCGGCACGGTGTTCACGCTGCGGCTGCCCCGCGACGCGAGCGCTGCGGCGGACTCGGCGTTCACGGGCCTGAGAATGACCTGAGGGCCGGTCTCGTTCGGCTCAGCGAGCCGCGTCACGCGGCTCTTGCGGAAGCTCCGGCAGCTGAAGCGTTTTCTGCCACCAGCCCACGTCGTGCCAGGCGCCATGCTTGAAGCCCACGTTCCGGTAGACGCCGATCGGCTCGAATCCCACGGCCTCGTGCAAGGCGACGCTCGCCGCGTTCGGCAGCGCGATGCCCGCGAAGACCTGGCAGTACCCGGCCGTGGTCAGCCATTCGAACAGGCGCCCGTACAACGCCTTGCCGACGGCGCGTCCACGCGAATCGGCGCGAACGTAGGCCGTGACATCGACCGACCACCGGTACGCGGGACGTTCGCGATGCCTGCCGGCGTAGACGTAGCCGGCCACCGCGCCCGAATCGTCGACCGCCACCAACCAGGGCAGCTGCGCGCTCGCCGCGACGATTCTCGTGCGCATGTCCTCCACGCTGGGCACCGCAAGCTCGAAGGAGATCGCCGTGTCCCGGACGATGGGTGCGTAGATGCCGTGAACCGCCTCGGCGTCGCCGGGATCGGCGCGCCGGATCGAGACTGCGCGGCCGGGTTCAGGCATTGGACGGCTCCCGGGACACCGGCGCGACGGCCGCGCCGCCGAAGAAGAGGTGGACCGCGACGGCCAGCGCGGCCCCGGCCAGCTCGGCCGCCACGAAGCCGGGGACGCTCCTGGGCGCGATGCCGGCGAAGCTGTCGCTGAACATGCGTCCGAAGGCCGCGGCCGGGTTGGCGAAGGACGTCGAGGCGGTGAACCAGTAGGCGGCGCCGATCCAGGCCGCGACCAGTACCGAGACGCGGGCGGCAGGCGCGCGCAGGACGACCAGGAGCAAGCCGAACGTGGCGACGCCTTCGGCGAGCCACTGGCCGGGTCCCGTGCGGATCCGGGTCGAGAACTGCAGGATGGGCAGGTCGAACATCGCATGCGCCAGCCAGGCGCCGAGCACGGCCCCCAGGAGTTGCGCCACGACGTAGCCGGGCACGAGCGGCCAGGCCAACGCGCGCCGGTGGGCCATCACGAGCGAGACCGCCGGGTTGAAGTGCGCGCCGCTGATCGGCCCGAAGACTTCGATCAGGACGACCAGGCCGGCGACGGTGGCCAGCGTGTTGGCCAGGAGCGCGACCGCGGCGTTTCCGCCGGCCAGACGCTCCGCCATGATTCCCGAGCCGATCACGAGAGCGAGCAGGAAGGCGGTGCCGAGCGCTTCGGCGCCCAGCTTGCGCGTCGTCGACATCGTCATGGCCGAGGGCGGGCCATCGCCGCGAGCGCGCGGTGCAACTCGTCGTCCGCCATGTCTTCCAGCGGAAGCTGCAGGAGCTGCAACAGCCGATAGCCGATGGCTTCGCGCGTGAGGTCGAACGCCGCCGCCCGGTCGGCCTCCGGCGCATTGGACGGATCCGGATATCCCCAGTGGATCTTCACCGGAGCGCCCGGCCAGTACGGACACTGTTCCGCCGCGGCGCTGTCGCACACCGTGACGACGATGCGCATGCGAGGCGCGTCGGGCTGCATGAACTCGTCCCAGTGCTTGCTGCGGCAGCCCTGCGTGGACACGCCGGCGGCTCGAAGCACGTCGAGCGCATGCGGATTGATTCGCCCGCTGGGCGCGCTGCCGGCGCTGAAGGCCCGGACGTCCTTGCCGAGCCTGGCAGCCCAGTGGTTCAACATGGCCTCGGACAGCACGCTGCGCGCCGAGTTGTGGCTGCAGAGGATCAGGACGTTCGTGGTCATGTCATGTCGCCTGGCGGCGCTCGATGTCTCGCGCGGATGCTGCGGGCTCTCGCGTGGCCGGGTTTCAGCAGCAGGACGCGGCCGGCGCGCCCGTCACCGGGATGCCGACGGCCTTGCCGCGCGGCGCCTGGCCGGCGCAGCAGGCCGCCGCCGGCTCCTGTCCCCTGGGCGTCTTCTCGCTGAACACGGGAATGTCGTCGAGCGTGTGGAACTGCTCCCAGGCGATGCCCTGCGGATCGGTCAACCAGTACTTGTCGCTGCGCGCGTAGCAGCAGGTCGTCTCGCCGACGTCCAGCAGGCTCAGGTCGGCGGCCTCGGCCTGCGCCTTCAGCGTCGCCAGTTCCTCCTCGCTGTCGGCCTGGATGCCGAGGTGGTCGACTCCGGGCTTGTCGCCGCGGGTCGAGATGGCGAAGTTGATGCGCGGGTCCTCCAGCATCCATTTCGCGTAGTCGCCCTCGACGCGCGTCGGCGGCGCGGCGAACATCTTCGAATAGAAGGCGATGCTGGCTTGCAGGTCTTCGACGTGGGCGTGGACGTGGAATCGCTTCATGGTGATCTCCGGTGGTGCGAGGATCAGCAGCCGCAGGCTGCCGCAGGGGCTCCGACGGCGCACTCGGCGCCGGCGCAGCAGTTGTCGGTCAGGAAGGACAGCAGTCCGTTCATGCGGTCGTAGGCCGCCCGGTAGATCAGGTTGCGGCCTTCGCGCTCCTGCGTCACCAGCCCGGCATGGGCGAGCTCCTTCAGGTGGAACGACAGGCTGGTGGCGCTGGACTGCAAGGCTTCGGCCATGACGCCCGGGGTGAGCCCCTCGGGCCCGACCACGACCAGCGCGCGGAACACGCGCAGCCGCATGGGATGGGCCAATGCGGCCAGGGCCCGGATGACGTCGTCTTCTTCCATTATTCAATGATGCTTGAATTATTGAATCAATGCAAGCGGTTCGCATCGCCGGACCGGCGCGCCAGGTCGATTCCCACCGGTCACGGCGCAGCGGGACCCGTTCCCCGACACGCACGAAATAAGGGTTTTTACTGATCAATCGGGGCTTGAAGGACGTCCGGCCCGCGCCTAATTTCGACACCGGAACGATTTGCCAACCACCGATTCGGATGAGGACTGAATCATGGCCGCCAACCTGAAGAATTCCCGCCGCGCCAAGCGCGGCCTGCCCTCGATGACCGAGCGGCAACTCGACGTCTACCTGGCGTGTCGCGACACGCTCCGCCGCTTGCGGGACGCAAGCCGGCCGGCAGCGACCGCACCGCCGGGACGCCCTCCTGCCAGTTCCTGATCCGGCGCACCGAGCGCGTCCCGCCGCCCACATGGCGACGGGCGCGCGCCAGCGTGCCGCCGAGCTTTCCGCCGACGTCCCGTCGGCCGCAATTCCCACTCGATGAAAGGAGCTCATCATGCTCGAGACGATGTTCAATCGGCCGCAAGGCCTGTTCGAGCAGCTGGATGCCATGCACCGGCTGCTCTCCCGTTCGCTGGGGGTGGAAGGCGCCCCCGGCACCATCCGCTCCGTCGCCCACGGCGCATTTCCCGAGATCAACGTGGGCCGCACGGCCAAGAGCGTCGAAGTCTTCGTGTTCGCCCCGGGACTCGACGCCGCCTCGATCGACGTGACCGTCGAGCGTGGCGTGCTGAAGATCTCGGGCGCACGCGAGTCCGCGTTGCCCAAGGGCGACGCCGGCGTGCAGCTGTACGCCCAGGAGCGGCCGGAGGGACGCTTCGCACGCGGCGTCTCGCTGCCCGACGACGCCGACACGTCGCGCATCGAGGCCCGCTACCGCGACGGCGTCCTGCGCGTGAGCGTCGCGCTGAGCGAGGCCGCGCAGCCGCAGCGCATCGCCGTCCAGTGAACGTACCTGTCCACCCACTCATGAGGAGTATCGACATGCCTGCTCGCACCGACATCACCGACAAGAAGACCGCGACCGACACCGGCGCGCGCCCCGTACCGCCCGCAGTCGACGTCTTCGAGGACGACGGCGGCATCACCCTGCTGGCCGACATGCCCGGCGTCTCCAGGGACACGCTCGACATCCAGCTCGACGGCGACAGCCTGACGGTGGAAGGACGCGTGGAGCTGGACCTGCCCGCGGACATGCGGGCCGTGTGGGCCGAGGTGCAGGTGCCGCGCTTCCGCCGCGCGTTCACGTTGAGCCGCGAGCTCGACTCGTCGCGCATCGAGGCCAACCTCAAGGACGGCGTGCTGAACCTGCGCGTGCCCAAGCTCGCGCATGCCCAGCCGCGGCGAATCGAGGTGCGGACGGCCTGACCACGCTCGAGCGGTGGGCGCCGCCCCAGACGCCCATCGCCGGACACACGGGAGCGAACCATGGACTGCTTCAAGGTGAAGGTACCCGAGGGCAAGACGTTGCGCGGGTATACGGCGACCGGCCAGCGGGTGCCGGTCCATCCCGGCGAATACCTGGTGCACCGCCTGCGACCGAAGGGCGATGCCACGGCGCCCGCGATCCTGCGCCTGGTCGGCGCCGATGCACTGGGCCGCGACGTCCACGTCCGCTGGGACGCCATCCACGCGCTCGGCCCCGAGGTGGAAGACGCGGTGGACGCGGACGACGTCGCCCGCCCCCGCCAGCGCCACGCGGCCGGCAACGACGATTCGTTCGACCCCGGACGGGAAGACCGCGCTCTCAAAGCCTGAAGTTCACCGCCACCCGCAGCGCCCGCGGCTCGCCCGGGTGCACCGTCACGCCGCCCGGATTGATCGCGGCGGAGGGCGAGACGCGGTAGCCCTGCTCGTACGCGATGTCGTAGAACTTGCGATCGAACAGGTTGAGGACATCGAGCTGAATCGACACGCTTGGCGTCAGGTCGCGCCGCAGCAGCAGGTTGGAGACGATCGCCGACGGCGTCGTGAGCCGGCCGTCCTGCGACAGCGGATAGGCGCCGATGAAACGCGTGACCAGGCCGGCGGACCAGGGGCCGAGCTGATGCACCGTCACGCCGAGCAGGCCGACCCGGCTCACCGCGTTGCCGATGAAGTTGCCCGGCTCGCCGTTCGCGTCGGCGTCCGCGTAGCGCGCATGCGTCCACGCCATGTCGGCGTCGACCAGCAGCCAGCGGTTGAGGACGAGGTGGTTGTTCAGCTCGATGCCGTGGCGCTTGCTGGCGCCGTGGGGCTCGGTGCCGCCCTCGTCGGCGGTGTAGACGAGTTCCGAATCGCTGTCGAGGCGCCAGAACGCCAGCGAGGTCTGCAGGCCCGGCACGATCTCGGTGCGCAGGCCCAGTTCCGCGCCCTTGCTGGCGACGAGCGCCGGGACCGGGTCGGCGGAGCCCGCCGACCCCGCGACGCCGCGCGCATCGTTGCTGTGAAAGCCGCGCCCCGCGTTCGCGAAGAACTCCGTCTTCGCCCACGGCCCGAACACCAGCGAGGCCTTGGGCGACAGCTTGCGTCCCGTGACGTGGCCGCTGTCCGCGGGCGCCTGCAACGCGCGCACGTCCATGTCCACGCGGTCTTCGCGCACGCCCAGCAGGGTCCGCAGCCACGGCAACCACGCGGTGGTGTTCTGCACGTACGCGCCGACCTCCGTCTCGCGCACCCGGTCGTTGCTGACCGTGGCGAAGGGCACGCGCGCCTCGGAGTCCAGCAGGCCGACGTCGATGTGGTCGTGGCGCACCTGGAATCCGATCTCCGTCGTGGAGTCGTTGCCGAACAAGGCGTGCTGCCAACCCTGCCTGGCCTGCCCGCCGACCGTGTTGCGGGCTTCCTTCTGCTCGAACTGGTCGCCGTGCACGGGATCGACCTCGAAGTAGGTGAAGTTCGACCACAGCTTGAGCTTGTAGTGCTGCGCGTATGCCGACACGTCGGTGTAGCCGCGCTCGTCGTGCCGATGCCATTCGCCGCTGACGATGTCGCGCACGCTGTTGCCGCCGTCGGTCGGATCGAGCGCGGAGAAGCGGCCCAGCCGGCCGGACTGGATCAACTCGAGCGGCACCTGGTCCGTCGACGTCCAGTGGTTGGTGTACGCGAGGGCGGTCGCCGACCAGCCGTTGGCCGCCGTGCCGTCGCTCAGGCGCAGCACGCCGTTGTATTTGCGAACGCCCTCGGGCGTCGTCCACGGCCCGTCGTCGCGCTCGACCTCGAGCGCGCCCAGCACGCGCGGGCCCACCGGCGACGCCGCCGACAACGGCGAGGAGCCGGCCAGCACCAGGCGCCGGTACCCGTTCTGGCCTGCCGCGAGGTTCAGGATGCCGTGATCCAGGCGATCGACGTACTTGATGCGCGCCGACCCCGCGGACGAGAAGTCGCCGTCCTCGGCGAAGTACGGTCCCTTGCGGTAGTCGATCTTCTCCACCAGTTCGGGCATCAGGAAGTTCAGGTCGGTATAGCCCTGGCCGTGCGCATTGGTGGGCATGTTGATCGGCACGCCCTCCACCCAGGTCGCGAAGTCGGTGCCGTGGTCGAGGTTGTAGCCGCGCAGGAAATACTGGTTCGCCTTGCCGTCGCCCGAATGCTGGGTGACGACGAGTCCCGGCACCGTCTCGAGCACCTCGCCGGGACGCAGCAGCGGCAGGTCGGTGAGGCGGTCGCCGCGCACGGTGCCCTGTGACGCGGCATCGGACGTGCCGACGCCGTTGCGGTAGTGGCCGGTGACGTCGACCTCCTGCGCGCTCGCGACCACCTGGGCCTCCGGCGTTGGCGGGGCGGGCGCCGATTGCGCGGTCGCGGCGCCCGCGAAGATCGCCAAGGCGACGGCGGCGTGGTTCTTGACGGGGTGGCGCGGCAAACGAATCCTCTCGGCAGGCAGGCGGCCGTCGATGCGGGCCTGGACGACTTGTATACGAAGGCGTGAGGCGACCGGATGCGGCGCCGGGGTGCGAGTCTATAGTTGGACGATGACGCCCGTCGCACTCCTGCCCGACCTCCCGAGCCTGGCCCTGCTGGCCTTCATGCTCGGCCTGCGGCATGGCCTGGACGCCGACCACCTGGCGGCCATCGACGTCATGGCGCGCTTCAACGCCGCCGCGCGCCCGCGCGTCGCCCGCCTGACCGGCGTCTGGTTCTCGGTCGGGCACGGCGCGGTGGTGCTGGCGTTCGCGTTCTTCGTGGCCTCGCTGGCGCACACCTGGCAGGTGCCGGCGTGGCTCGAGCCCGTCGGGGCGTGGATCTCGATCGGCGTGCTGCTCCTGCTGGGCGGGCTCAGCCTCGTCTCGGTGCGGCAGGCGCCGCCCGGCTCGCCGGTGCGATTCGCCGGGTGGCGCAGCGTGCTGTACGGCCGCGTGCTGCAGGTCTCCGGCGCGCTGCCCATCGTGGGCGTGGGCGCCTTGTTCGCCGTCTCGTTCGATACCTTGACCCAGGCCGCCTTGATGGGCGCCACGGGCACGTCGAAGCTGGGCATGCCGGCCGTCGGCCTGCTCGCCGGCAGCTTCGTGGCCGGCATGCTGGTGACCGACGGCCTGAACGGCTGGTTCGTCGCGCACCTGATGCACCGCTCGGCGCACGCCGCCGCGCGCCTGTCGCGCGTCATGGCCGTCAGCATCGGGGGCGTGAGCGTCGCGACGGCGCTGCTGGGCATCGCGGCGCAGCTGTCCGCCGACGCCAACGCCTGGATCGAGGCGCACCAGGGCCGCTTCGCGCTGCTGATCGTCGCCGTCGTGTCCGCCAGCTTCGCCGCGAGCCTGCGCCTGGCGCGGACTCCCGTGCGCGCGGCAAGCCTCGCCGGGGACGAAGCCGGCAACCTGCCGGGCTGAGCCGCCGCGCGCGGCGTGCCGCCGACGGGCACCCGGGTTGCCGGTCGCGCTGGCCTTCGACGGGGCGCCGCGGCCTGCCGCGCCCGTCGGCGGGCAAGGGAAACGCGATGGAACCGCTCGATCTGAATGCCGTCTTCGGGATGACGCTGCCCGTCATCGAGTTGATCGCGCGCGGCAGCGTGATGTTCTGGTTTCTCGTGCTCGTCTTTCGAGTCGTGCTGCGCCGCGACGTGGGCTCCATGGGCATCACCGACTTCCTGTTCGTCGTGCTGCTGGGCGACGCGGCGCAGAACGGGATGATCGGCGAGGCCACCTCCGCCACGGACGCCATCGTGCTGATCGCCACGCTGGTCTTCTGGAACGTGCTGATCGACTGGGCGACGTGGCGCTTTCCGCTCGTCGAGCGCCTGTTCGCCGCGCGCCGGCTGTGCCTGGTCAGGAACGGCCGGCGCAACCGCCGCAACATGCGGCGCGAGTTCATCTCCGACGCGGAACTCATGTCCAAGGTGCGCGAGGAGGGCCTGGAAGACCTGAGCCGCGTCAAGGCGATGTACCTCGAGTCGGACGGCGAGATCAGCCTGATCCGCCAACCCGGCGCCGACGACGGCGAGGGCGATCCGCGGCTGGAGACGCCGGCGCGCTGAGCCGGGGATCGTCGATCAGGTCGACTTGCGGGCCGCCTTGCCGGCTGCCGTCTTCTTCGCCGGCGTCTTCCTGGCGGCCGGCTGCTTCGCCGCTGCCTTCCTGGCCGGCGCCTTCTTCGCGGGCGCCTTCCTGGCCACGGTCGCCTTCTTTGCCGGCGCCTTCCTGGCCGCGGCCTTCTTCGTCGCGGCCTTCTTCGCGGCAGGCACCTTGCCACCTTCAGCGCGTGCCTCCGACAACCCGATCGCGATGGCCTGCTTGCGGCTGGTCACCTTCGCGCCGGAGCGGCCGCTCTTGAGCGTGCCTTCATGGAGTTCCTTCATCGCGCGTTCGACCTTGTCGCCCGCCTTCTTGCCATACGTTGCCATACGAATCTCGTTGGGTTGGAGTGACCGCGCAACTCGGCAAGCGACATTCCCAGGTGCGTTTCGCGATCCGGATCCGGTACATCCCGCACCAGGAGAGGGACGACGGGTCCACCGACCTTGCGTGGGCCTGTCGCCAAGTTTGCGACGCCGGGAAAGTGCCGACGGAACGTGATTCCCCACTCATGTCCCGGCAAGTCCTGTCGAAGTTCCGGCCGAGGCATCCGCCGACAACACCACAGGGAAGATCATGTTCAGCAAGCTCAGAATCGGTCCGCGACTCGCGCTCGCCTTCGGCCTCGTCCTCGGACTGATGTGCCTCATGGCCGGCGTCGCCGCCTGGCAGATGGCCAGGCTCGCCGCCAACACCGCGAGCTACGCCGACGACCTCGTGCCGTCGTTCGCGACGCAGCACCAGGTCACGCTGCTGCTCGGGCAGGAACGTCGCGAGGAATACCGGCACATCCTGGCCAGGGACGCCGGCGAGATGGACCGGATCGAGTCCGACATCGCCGGCCTGCGCAAGTCCGTCGCGCAACTGCTGGACAGGTACGAGAAGGCGTACGTCTCCGACGACGAGGACAAGCACCGGCTCGAGAAGGTGCGTTCCGCGCTCGCCGCCTACGACGCGCAATGGGAGCCGCTGCGCGCGCTCTCGCGCCAGACCGCCGCCGATCCGGCCAAGCTCGACGAGGCCGCGCGGATGATGACCGGCCCGTCGTCGAAGGCCTACGCCGACGTCGACGCGGCGGTGCAGGACTGGTGGAACTACAACGTGCAGCTGTCGGACAACGAGACCCGGGCATCGAAGCAGACGTGGGCCGATGCGCGCCTCGTGCTGGTGGCGATGGTCGTGGCCGCGCTGGCGCTGGGCAGCGCCGCGGCGGTGACGATCACGCGCTCCATCACCGGCCCGATCGGCCGCGCGGTGCAGGTCGCCACGACGGTGGCCGCCGGCGACCTGCGCTCGCGCATCGTCGTCGACGGCCGGGACGAGACCGCGCAGTTGCTGCGTGCGCTGTCCGGCATGAACGACAGCCTCTCGCGCATCGTCGGCCAGGTGCGCGCGAGCAGCGACTCGATCGCCACCGGCTCGGCGCAGATCGCCACGGGCAACGCCGACCTGAGCCAGCGCACCGAGGAACAGGCGAGCAACCTGCAGCAGACGGCGGCTTCGATGGAGCAGCTGTCGGGCACCGTCAAGACCAGCGCCGAGACGGCGGGCCACGCGAGCCAGCTGGCCGCCGGCGCGTCGGCCGCGGCCGTCAAGGGCGGCGAGATGGTGGCCACCGTCGTGCAGACGATGCGCGACATCGCCGTGTCGTCGAAGAAGATCGCCGACATCATCGGCGTGATCGACGGCATCGCGTTCCAGACCAACATCCTCGCGCTCAACGCGGCTGTCGAGGCCGCGCGCGCCGGCGAGCAGGGCCGCGGCTTCGCCGTGGTGGCGAGCGAGGTGCGCAGCCTCGCGGGCCGCTCGGCGGAAGCGGCCAGGGAGATCAAGTCGCTGATCGGCGCCAGCGTCGAGCGCGTGGAGGCCGGCGCACGCCAGGTCGACGTCGCCGGCACGTCGATGGCCGACATCGTCGCCCAGGTACAGCGCGTCAGCCAGCTGATCAGCGAGCTCTCGCACGGCGCCGGCGAGCAGTCCACCGGCATCGCGCAGGTGGGCGACGCGGTGTCGCAGCTGGACCAGGTGACGCAGCAGAACGCCGCGCTCGTCGAGGAGAGCGCGGCGGCGGCCGAGAGCCTGAAGAACCAGGCGGAAAACCTGGCCGACGCGGTGCGCGTCTTCAAGCTCGCCGAAGGCGCCTGAGCTCAGGGGGCGACGACACGCCGCGCGGGGCGAGCAGAGGGGCCTGGCTCCGCCGGGCCCCTCCCGCACCGGCACGCGCGGAGGAGGCTCGGTCTCAGTCGCTGACCTTGACCCAGTCGTAGTACGCCGAGCCACCGCCCCCGTTGTACTGCCCCACGAAGTTCTTCGCGCCGGCGGAGTTGTTGCCGACCCAGTGGTTGAGCATCAGCCGCATCGGCGCGGAGACGTTGGTGTAGACGCGGCGGAACTCCGTCTCCGTGCCGCTGTCGGACACGCTGAACCAGCGCACGTAGGTCGGCCGCCATTCGAAGCCGATCGTGCGCCAGCCGGTGGACACCGCGAACTGCTGGTAGTTCTGCACGTCGGCGTTCCACACGTTGGTGTGCAACGTGCGGCCCGAGTTGATGAACTCGATGTCGATCTCGAAGTGGCTGGGCGTGCCCGGCGTGCCCGTGTAGAGGAAGAACGAGCTGTCGGCGCCGGCGATCGTGCCCGGTTGCAGGCGCGCGACGAACTTGCCGTAGGTGAAGCTCTGCCAGCTGCGAATCTCGCTGCACTTGACGGCGGACGGGTTCGCGCTGTTGACGTTGAGGATCAGGTTGCCGCCGCCCGACAGCCAGACCTCGCTGTAGGCGAAGGTGCAGCCGAAGATGTCGCCGTTGGCCCAGTTGGCCGTCTCCCAGTTGGCTCCGTTGGGGCCGCCGGTGCCGTCGAAGCCGTCATAGAAGTTGGTGGCGTACGCGGCGGGCGCGAGGGACGCGGTGAGCGCGAGCGCGCAGGCAGTGAAGGTAGGACGCATGTTGTCTCCAGTCTTGTTTGAGGAACCGCGAATTCAGGGCACCAGCGAGACGCTGCCCACCACGACGTCGTGCGTGCCGGTGCCGGCCGCGTCGTTGATCACGTCGACCGCGTACAGCCCGGCCAGCATCTGGTGCAGCGTCGTCGGCGACGGGGCGCAGTAGCTCGGGAGCGCGAACGACGCGTCGTCGAGGTCGATCACGAACTCGGACAGCGTCGCGGAGACCACGGCCTGCGCGGTCGGAACGCAGCCGTCCGGAGCCACGGGCGACGGTTGCAGCTTGAGCGTCAAGGTGCCATCGGTCGTCGACGCCAGGTGGATGCGCAGGTGCATGAACGCGGACGCGTCCAGCGGAGCCGCGGTGCCTGCGGTCGTGTTCCCGGGCGCGTACAGCCGCAACGCCGCACCGGCGTAGGCCTGCGCCGCGGCCAGGGTGGCCGAGAAGGTCTCCGCACCGCCGGCGTAGGTGACGCTGCCCGCGGTCTGGTCGGCGGCGGTGGCCGCGTACGCGTAGGAAGCGACGGCGCCGCCTTCGGCCGTGTCGGCCGCATCGAGCGGCGTGGCGAAGGCCGTGTCGGGTGCAGGTGCGGGCGCAGGCGCGGGTGCGGGCACGGGGGCTGGTGCGGGTTCTGGCGCCGGCGCCGGCGCGGGCACGGGCACGGGGGCCGGCGTCGGTGCCTGGGTGGGCGCTGGGCCTGGCGCCGGCGAAAGCGCGGCGCTCGCCGCGCCATCGTCGCCGCCACAGGCCGCCAGGCTCAGCGAGGCGACGAGCCCCATGAGCAGGCCCAGGCGCACCAACGAATTCTGGGTGTCCATCGTTTGTCTCCGTCTTCTGGTTGTCGAACGACTCGATCGTGCCGACGACGGAACGCGCGCACCGGTGCACGCTTGCGGAGTACCTGACGGATCTTGCGAACCTGCGCGCGTGCGCCGCACGCTGCGTTTCAGGAGGCGCGCGGCTCCACCGGCATGGCCAGGCGGCAGCGCACCCACCGGCCGCCCGGCGTGCCCTGCGCCGGGTCGTAGAGCTCGAGGAACGGGCCGATCGCGAGCTTGTAGGCGGAGCGCGGCAGCCACTGCGTCAGCATCGCCATCCAGCCCTCGACGATGTCCTCGGCCGGCCCCTCGAACTCCAGCGTCGCGATCCAGCGCGCGGGGATCCGCTTCTGCAGCAAGGGCGGCGGGAACGACAGCGCCGCGCCGAACTCGCCAGGCAGTTGCACGCAGGCGTCCATGCGGCAGCGCGCCGGGCCGGCGATGCCCGGATCGTCGAGCCCCATGAACAGCAGGGGCTGCTCGACCAGCCCGAGGGCGCGCACGGCGCTCATGAAGCGCTCCCACAGCGCGGGCGCCACCTGGCCGAAGTCGCCGCGGCCGCGCATGAACAGCACGTCCATCGCCGGCTCGCGCGTGACCGCGACCCGCGGCCCGCCGCACCGCCACGCGTCGTTGGCCGGCACGCGCCCGGCGGCCCAGCCACCGCCGCGCCAGCGCGAGGGCGTCACGCCGAAGCGCTCGCGGAACGCGCGCGCGAAGCCCTCCGGCGACGCGAAGCCGCAGTTCAGCGAGATCGCGGTGATCTTCTCGTCGGGACAGTGGCGCAGACGGCCGGCCGCCACGTCCAGGCGCCGCCGACGCACGAACTCGTTGAGCGTCTCGCCGCTCCACAGGTGGAACAGCCGGTGGAAGTGGAACGGCGAGATGGCCGCGATCGTGGCCATCTTCTCGAGCGACAACTCGGCGTCGAGATGCGCGTCGACGAAGTCGACCACGCCCTCGAGGCGCCGCACGTGGTGGCCGTGCAGCATCAACGGCGCGCGCGCGATGACGTGCGGCACGGCGTTCATCTCAGACTCGCTGCGTGGTGCCGCGCACGACCAGGCGAAGGTCCGGCACCGCCTCGGTCGCCGCCGGCGTCGCGCCGAGTGCGGACAGCAGCAGGTGGGCGGCGGCGCGGCCCATCTCGTAGATCGGCTGGTGGATGGTGGTCACCGCCGGCGTCATGTAGGCCGACTGGGGCAGGTCGTCGAAGCCCACGAGCGAGATGTCTTCGGGCACCCGCAGGCCACGCTCGTAGAGCACTTGGCGCGCGCCCCACAGCGTCTGGTCGTTGGCGCAGAAGACGGCGCTGAACTTCTGGCCGGTGGCGAGCAGCTGCGCCATCGCCTCGGTGCCGCCGGTCTCCATGTAGCTGCCCACGACCATCAGCCGCGGGTCGACGGGCAGGCCGGCCTCGCTGTGGGCGCGCATGTAGCCGTCGCGGCGGTCGATCGCGTCGGGGTACTGCACCGGCCCGCTGATGTGGGCGATGCGCGTGTGGCCCAGCTCGATCAGGTGGCGCGTCGCGCGGCACGCGCCCTCCACCTGGTCGCAATGCAGCGAGAAGACGTTGGGGGCGCGCAGGTCGCGGCCGGTGATCGCGATGGGCAGGGCGCGCGCCATGTCGCTCACCTGCTCGTCCTGCAGGTTACCGCCCAGGATCACCATCGCGTCGACGCGCCGGGCGATGAGCAGCCGCGCCCGATCGAGTTCCTCCGCGGGATTCCAGTGTCCGGGCACGACGATGGGCGCGTAGTGGCTGCCCTGCAGCCCGTCCTCGATCCCCCGCGCGCCGCGCGTGAAATACGGCGACTCCAGCTCCTGAGTGAGCACGCCGATCGTGCGCGTGGTGCCGCTGCGCAGGCTCTGCGCCGCGAAGTTGGGCCGGAACTGCAGGCGCTCGATGGCGGTCTCGACCGCGAGGCGCTTGTCCGCCGTGACGCGAGCCGTGCCATTGAGGATGCGCGACACGGTGGCCGCCGACACGCCGGCCAGGCGCGCAACGTCCAGCAGCGTGACAGGGTCGGTGTGGGGCTTGTCCTTGGGTGGCATGAAATCGATGGTCAGGAAAGTGGGACGCGGCGCGGGAATGGTACCGACGCGCGGCCATGCCCCGGTGGGGCCGGGTCCGGGTCGGTAGCAGTCTAATCATGAAATCGATTTCCAAAGAGGGAGGAAACCACTGATCCTGCGGGAGCAATTGCCGCACTGCATCGAGTGGCCAGAGATGCTTTGCCCAATATCAGGGTATTCACCAGAAGCGAAGTCACCCCATTGACCGGATGACAACGTTGTCGCAAACTGAATTCTGAAAACGATATCAAAGAACTTTCGGAGACAAGACTTCCCATGCGTTCGCGCCTGCTGCACCCGCTGTTGGGTCCTTTGTTCGCCTGCCTGGCCGTGGTGCCGCTGCTGGCCGGCGCGGCCCGTGCCACGCTCACCGTGGCGGCGTTTCCGGACCTCGATCGCAGCGCGAAGATCGCGATCGAGTCGTGGGCGCTGTCGCACCCCGATGTCGAGATCAGGCTGACCACGCGCGCCTACGCCGACCACCACACCGCGATGACCACCGCCATCGCCACCGGCGCCAACCTGCCCGACGTGATGGCCATCGACATGGACTATCTCGGCAAGTTCACGCAGGCCGGTGGCCTCGACGACCTCGGCGCCGCGCCCTACGACGCCGCCGCCGTCGCTGTGCAACTCGCGCACTTCACGCTGGGCCCGGCCACCGGCGCAGGCGGCCAGCTGCGCGCGCTGCCCGCCGACATCGGCCCCGGCGCCCTCTTCTACCGCGCCGACCTGATCGCGCGCGCCGGCCTGACCGAAGCCGACCTCACGCGCGACTGGGACGCCTACATCGCTGCCGGCCGCAAGTTGAAGAGCGCCACCGGCATCTACCTGCTCGCCAGCGCGATCGACCTGAAGGACATCCTCATCCGCGCCGGCCTGGCCGATGGCCAGGGCCTGTACTTCGACGACGCCGGCCGGCCGCTGGTGGAGGCGCCCCGCTTCGTGCAGGCCTTCACGCTGGCGCGCGCCGCGCGCCGCGCGGGCATCGACGCGCGCGTGGCCGCATGGAGCAGCGAATGGAGCGAGGGCTTCCGCCGCGACCGTGTCGCCACGCAGATGATGGGCTCGTGGCTCGCGGGCCACCTCAAGAACTGGATCGCCCCCGCCGAGGCGGGCCAGTGGCGCTCGGCGCCGTTGCCCGGCGCCACCCATGCCTCCTGGGGCGGCTCCTACTGGGCGATCCCGGCGCGCGCCGAACACAAGGCGCTCGCGTGGGAATTCATCCGCACGCTGTGCCTCGACCGCGCGCAGCAACTCGAGGCCTTCCGCCGTCTCGACGCCTTCCCCGCGTTGCTGGCCGCGCAGGACGACGACTACACCGCGCAGCCGATCGCCTACCTCGGCGGCCAGGCCGCCCGCCTGCAATGGCGCGAGGCGAGCGCGCGCATTCCCGCGTTGCGCGTCGACCGCTACGACCAGGTGGCCAACGCCATCGTCAACGCCGAGCTCGACCAGGTGCTCGAACACGACAAGCCGATCCCGCAGGCCCTGGCCGACGCCCGCGTCGCCATCGAGCGCCGCGCGCGCCGCTACTGAGCACCGCCATGCACGCCGCCAGCCGCTCCACGCCCCGCCGCCCGCTGATCCCCGCGCGCTGGGCGCCGTACGTCTTCATCAGCCCGTTCTTCATCCTGTTCGGCGCCTTCGGCCTGTTCCCGCTGCTGTTCTCCATCGTCCTGTCGTTCCACCAATGGGATCCGGTCGCGGGCGTGACGGGCATGCACTGGGTGGCGTTCGACAACTTCGCCTACGCGCTCATGCGCGACGACTGGCTGCGCAAGGCGATGTTCAACACGCTGTGGATCGCGCTCGTCTCGGGCATCCCGCAGCACCTCGTGGCGCTTCCCCTCGCGTGGTTCCTGCACAAGGGCTTCGGCCGCTGGCGCAACGCGGTCACCGGCGCGTACTTCCTGCCGTTCATCACCTCCACGGTCGCGATCTCGCTGGTGTTCTCGTCGCTGTTCTCGAAGGACTTCGGCCTGGTCAACGCGGCGTTCGCGTCGCTGCGCGAGGTGCCCGTCATCGGTTGGCTGATGCCGGGCCAGTCCATCGACTGGGGCCAGCCGGGCTACACCAAGTGGATGATCTCGGCGGTCGTGTTCTGGCGCTACGTGGGCTGGAACACGGTGCTGTACCTGTCGGCCATCCAGACGATTCCGCAGGACCTGCTCGAAGCCGCGCAGATCGACGGCGCGACCGCGCGCCAGCGCTTCCTGCACATCGTGCTGCCGCTGCTCAAGCCGATGGTGTTCTTCGCGGTCACGCTGTCCATCATCGGCAACCTGCAGCTGTTCGAGGAGCCCTTCATCCTCACCGGCGGGACGGGCGGCATCGACCAGGCCGGCAAGACGGCGGCGATGCACATGTACGCGGTGGCCTTCATGGACGGCGACTTCGGCACCGCCTCGGCCATCGCCTGGCTGCTGTTCGTGCTGATCGGCGGCGCCACCTGGCTCAACAAGCGCCTTCTCGGAGCGCGCGCATGACGACGCTGACTTCCATGCCCATCGCCACGATGCCCGGCGCCGCCCCGCGCGGGGCCGCCCCCGCCCGCCGGCGGCCGCGCGGGCGCGAGGGCCGCGCCGCGCTGTTCATCGGCCGCGCCGCGGTGCTTGCCGGCGCCTTCGTGATGCTGGTGCCGTTCTGGTTCATGTTCGTGTTCGCCACGCACAGCAACAGCGAGATCCTGGCCATGCCGCCGCCGCTGTGGTTCGGCCACGCGCTGGGCGACAACCTGCGCGACCTGCTCGAGCGCCTGCCCACGTTCTGGGAAAACCTCGCGTGGAGCTTCTACGTGGCGATCGCCACCACGGTGCTCAACCTGTTCTTCTGCGCGCTCGCCGGCCACGCGTTCGCGCTGCTCGAATTCGCCGGCAAGGAGCGCTTCTACGCCGCCGTGATGCTCACGATGCTGCTGCCCGGCTTCATCTTCATGGTGCCCACCGCCCTGACCATGAGCTGGCTGGGCTGGACAAACGAGCATCGCGCGCTGATCGTGCCCGGCGCGTGCGGCGCGCTGGGCATCTTCCTGATGCGCCAGTACACCGAATCGGCGATCCCGCGCGACCTCGTGGAGGCCGCGCGGCTCGACGGCTGCAGCGAATTCATGATCTGGTGGCGCGTCGTGCTGCCACTGCTGGGCCCGGCCCTCGGCACGCTGGCGCTGATCACCTTCATCGGCTCGTGGAACAACTTCATCGGCCCGCTGGTGGTGCTGCGCGACATGGATCGCTACACGCTGCCGCTGGCGCTGCGCTCGTTGCAAGGCTCCGGGCAGACGCCGTGGGGCGCGCTGTGCGCGGGCGCCGCCATCGCCGTGCTGCCCCTGCTCGTGATGTTCGCCTTCGCCTCGCGCCGTCTCATCGACGGCCTGACCGCGGGCGCCGTCAAGCACTGATCCCCCGGCCTCTCCCCGGCCGCGGCATCGCAGCGGCCTTCGAAGACTTCTTCTGATAACGATTTCAAGACTGCCAACGATGTCCAACCTGAACGTTTCGCACGCCCTCACCCCCCAAACGCGCGCCACGCTGGCACGCGACTTCACGTGGGGCGTCGCCACCAGCGCGTACCAGATCGAAGGCGCCGCGGCCACCGACGGCCGCGGCCCGTCGATCTGGGACACCTTCTCGCACACCCCCGGCAAGACGGTGCGCGGCGAAACTGGCGACGTCGCGTGCGACCACTACCACCGCTGGCCCGAGGACGTGGCGCTGATGGCCGGCCTGGGCGTCGACGCCTACCGCTTCTCGATCTCGTGGTCCCGCGTGCAACCGCTCGGCCATGGCGCTTGGAACGAGGCCGGCCTCGCCTTCTACGACCGCCTCGTCGACGGGCTGCTCGAACGCGGCATCCGCCCGAGCGCCACGCTGTACCACTGGGACCTGCCGCAAGGCCTGCAGGATCTCGGCGGCTGGGCTGCGCGCGACACGGCGCTGCGTTTCGCGGACTACGCCGCGCACGTCGGCCGCCGCCTGGGCGACCGCCTGGCGACGATCTCCACGCACAACGAACCCTGGTGCACGGCCACGCTGGGCCACGCCTGGGGCAAGTTCGCGCCCGGCTTCGCGGACGAGGCGCTCGCGGCCGACGTGTCGCACCACCTGCTGCTGTCGCACGGCCTCGCGCTGCAGGCGATGCGCGCGGCGGGCACGCGCGCGCCGCTGGGCATCGTGCTGAACCAGTCCTCCACCACCGCGGCCACCGACAGCGCGGCCGACCAGGCGCGCGCCGCCACCGAATACGCGAGCTTCGTGCGCTGGTACATGGAGCCGATCCTGCTCGGCGGCTATCCGCAGGACGCCGGCATCGCGCACTACCCGCGCAACGTGCGCCCGGGCGACTTCGCGATCATCGGCCAGCCGCTGGACTTCCTGGGCATCAACTACTACACGCGCATCTGGGCCAGCGCGGCGCAGCCGCCGGTGCCCGCGCCGTGCGCGCTGGGCGTCACCGACATGGGCTGGGAGATCCATCCCGAAGGCCTGACCGAACTGCTCACCGGCCTGCACCGCCGCTATCCCGGCCTGCCGCCGATCTACCTGATGGAGAACGGCATGGCCAACGCCGACACGCTGGTCGACGGCCAGGTGGCCGACGACCGGCGCATCGACTACATCCGCCGCCACGTCGAGGCGATCGCCCGCGCGCGCGAGGCCGGCGTCGACATCCGCGGCTTCTACTACTGGAGCCTGCTGGACAACTACGAGTGGGACTCGGGCTACGACAAGCGCTTCGGCATCGTGCACGTGGACTACGCGACGCAGCGGCGCACGCTCAAGGACAGCGCACTCTGGTACCGCGATGCCATCGCGTCGACGCGCGCCGAAGGCATCGCCCGTCAGGGTGCCGAAGGCATCGCCCGTCAGGGCGGGGAGGCCGGCCATGGCTGACCTGCAGCTGCGCGGCGTGCGCAAGGTCTTCGGCGATTCCACCGAGGTGCTGCGCGGCCTCGACCTCGACATCGCCGACGGCGAGTTCATGGTCTTCGTCGGCCCCTCGGGCTGCGGCAAGTCGACGCTGCTGCGCCTGATCGCGGGCCTGGACACCGTCACGGACGGCGAGATCCGCATCGGCGGCGAACGCATGGACGCGGTGCCGCCGGCCGAGCGCGGCGTGGCGATGGTGTTCCAGAGCTACGCGCTCTACCCGCACATGACCGTCGCGCAGAACCTCGGCTTCGCGCTGCGCATGGCTGGCCGGCCCGCGGCCGAGATCGCCGCGGCGGTGGGCCGCGCCGCGGAGATCCTGCAGCTGGGCGCGCTGCTCGATCGCAAGCCCAAGGCCTTGTCCGGCGGCCAGCGCCAGCGCGTGGCCATCGGGCGCGCGATCGTGCGCGAGCCGCGCGTGTTCCTGTTCGACGAGCCGCTGTCCAATCTCGACGCCGCACTGCGCGTGCAGATGCGCCTGGAGCTCGCGCGCCTGCACGCGGAGCTCGGCACGACCATGGTCTACGTCACCCACGACCAGGTCGAGGCGATGACGCTGGGCGACCGCATCGCGCTGTTCAACGGCGGGCGGCTCGAACAGGTGGGCGCGCCGCTGGAGGTCTACGACAAGCCCCATTCGCGCTTCGTGGCCGGCTTCCTCGGCCAGCCGCAGATGAACTTCCTGCCGGTGGCGCAGCTCGATGGCGCGAACCGGGCCCTGTTCGCCGGACCCGCCGACGCCGCCGGCGTCGACTGGACGCTGGGCGTGCGTCCCGATCACCTGCAACTGCTGGGTGAGGGCATGGGCCTGGCCGGGCGCGTCGAGCGCGTCGAGCACGTCGGCGACGCCGCGCTGGCGTGGATCCGGCTGGCGGCGAGCACGGCCACGCTCGCGGTGCGCCTGTCGCCCGGCGACCGCCTGCCGGTGCCGGGCGCGCGCGTGGGCGTGCGTCCCGCGCCCGGCCGCGTGCATGCCTTCGATGCGCACGGGTTCGCCCGCTCGCTGTCCGCCGCGCCGGCGCCTGACCGGGAGGTCGCCGCGACATCGCCCTGACCATCGCTTTTTCCACCGCAGCACGAGAAGAACTGGCGGGCTCGTGCTCGAACAGCCGGTCCGGACGCCCCAGCGGCTTCCGGGCATTACAACAAACCGCCCACCACACTGCCACCTTGGTGAGGAGACTATGAAGAAGACCTTGATCCCGATGCTGGCGCTGGCGCTGTTGAGCCAGTGCCCCCGCATCGCCGCGGCCCAGTCCGCGGCCGCTGAGCCACCCCCCACGCCCGCGACGGCGGCCTCCGCCCCGCAGGCCAGGGCCGACGAGCCCATCCAGGTCGATCGCGTCGTCGTGACGGCCAACCGCCGCATCGAGACCCTGCAGAGCGTCGCCGGCGTGGTGCAGACCATCGACGCCGAGCAACTGCGCAAGGACGGCATCACCGAGATCCGCTCGCTGCAGAACGAGATTCCTGGCATGAACATCGCCAACCAGGAAGGCAACATCGAGATCTACATCCGCGGTGTCGGCTCCTCCAACAACACCGAGCTGGGCGATCCGGCCGCGGCACCGCACATCAACGGCATCTACATCCCGCGCCCGCGCGGCCTCGGCACCATGTTCTACGACCTCGAGCGCGTGGAAGTGAACAAAGGCCCGCAAGGCACGCTGTACGGCCGCAACGCGATGGCCGGCACGCTCAACATCATCACCGCCAAGCCGCGCCTGGACCACTTCGGCGGCTACGTCCAGTTCGGCGGCGGCGACCGCGACAGCGGCGCCGAGGCGGCGTTCAACATGCCGCTCTCCAACACCTTCGCCGTGCGCCTGGCGGCGTTCGAGTCGCAGAAGAACTCGGGCTTCCACAACGCCTCGCCCGATCCCGCGTCGCACGCCCTGAACCCGGCCGGCAAGGAGGACAACCAGGGCGCCCGGCTCTCGGCGCTGTGGGTGCCCACCGATCGGCTGACGCTCTCGATGATGGCCGACGTCGGCCACGAAGGCGGCACCGGCTATCCGGGCGCCAACATCTACACGGCGGTCATCGCGACGGGCGAGCGCGCCGAACACCTGCCGCTGCGCGACATCGTCTACCGCGGCGCGCAGGGCACGCTGCGCAACGACCTGTCGGGCGTGCAGGGCAAGGTGTCGTACGACTTCGACGCCTTCGGCGCCGAGCTGTCGCTGAGCCAGCGCAAGGTCGACTTCTACCAGCGCAACGCGGCGTCCAACGGCATCGGCTGGTCGGGCCGCGACTACTCCGCCGAGAAGTGGGACGACTTCTCGACGCAGTACTGGCAGACCAAGTCGAACAGCCGGGTCGGCGAGTTCCGCCTGTACTCCGGCGACGGCGCGAAGACCTTCCAGTGGAACGTCGGAGCCTTCGCGTTCAACGAGAACCAGAAGGTGGGCTACCTCTCGATGACCGACGGCGGCTACTGCTGCTACTCGGGCACCGAGTTCACGATGCCCAAGGTGCTCGGCCGGTCCGCCGCGCTCTTCGGCGACGGCACGTTCTCGGTCACCGACAAGCTGCGCCTGATCGGTGGCCTGCGCGAGACCGAGGAGGCCAAGTCGCGCTACGGCATCGGCGGCAACCTCGCGTTGACGCTGGGCGGCGCCAACTTCGCGTGCTGCGTGGCCACGCGCCTGGGCACCGAAGGCTTCGTGCCCAACCTGCTCGCGCGGCCCAACTTCGACATGAGCAAGGTGCAGACGCCCGCGCAGATGGCGGCGTTCCTGATGCAGACCACGATGACCCCCGGCGCGCGCGACACGCTCAACCAGCAGGTCGGCCCGATCGCCAACGGCACGAACCCGCAAGGCAACTGCTTCATCCGGCCCGACATCGACAACGGCTTCGTCACCTGCCCCACCGACCAGAACGGCGGCTTCAGCTACGCCAACCTGACCGTGCCCGAGCAACAGGTGGGCAGCAGCAAGTTCCACTACACCGACTGGCGCCTGGGCACGGAATACGACCTGACCAAGGACAACATGGTCTACGTCAAGGTGTCCACCGGCCACAAGGCGGGCGGCTTCAACGACAGCTTCCACGGGTCCACGGTGCCCGAGCTGTTCCGTCCGGAGCAGCTGCGCGTGCTCGAGGCCGGCTCGCGCAACGCGTTCACGCTGGGCGGCCAGCGCGCGGTGTTCAACCTGTCGGGCTTCTACTACGACTACACCGACCAGGTGTTCCAGGACCTGACCTGCATCACGGTCGACAACACGAAGACCCCGCCCACCTGCAGCGGCTATTCGCTGGTCAACCGCAACATCGGCAAGTCCAAGCTCGCGGGGCTCGAAGCCGAGGCACGCTTCGGCCTGCCGGCGGGCTTCAAGCTGGACATGAACGGCGCGCTGCTGCACACCCGCATCAGCTCGGGCACCGTGGCCGACGTGCGCGCGATCGACTACGGCAACGGCGGCGTGAGCCCGCTGATCGACCTCACCGGCAACCAGTTGCCGCTGGCCTCCAAGGTCAACCTGTCGACGCGTCTCCAGCAGGTGATCCCGCTCCTGGGCGGCAAGGCCGACTGGCAGGCCCTGCTGAACTGGCGCTCGTCGTACTACCTGACGCAGTTCAACGAGAAGCCCGTCGTCGACACCAGCGGCAACGTCAAGACCGCCCTGGCCGCCGGTTTCCCGGACCGCCAGGTCGGCTTCCTGACACTGAACCTGGGCGCCGGCTACACGTTCCAGGGCGGCCTGCGTCTTGAGGCGTATGCCAACAATGTCACCGACAAGCAGGCATCGCAGAAGGCGCTGGTCGGCGCCGGCCTGGACATCCGCTTCCTGAACGACGCGCGTTCGTACGGCGCCCGCGCCCGCATGGATTTCTGACCCCGCCGCAGGGCTCGGCCGCGGCCAGGGCCTGCGATGATTCCTTACCGCGCGGGGCCCCGGCAAACGCCGCGGGCCCCGCCGCCCTTCCCAAGGACTGCTCGATGGCAAGACCCTCGATCGCCGCCACTCTGGCCACCCTGGCCCTGGCCGCACTCGCCGCTTGCGGCTCGGCGCCCGAACGCCCCGGCGAAGCACCAGCCGACGCGCTGTCCGGCTATCCGCCGCTGAACACCGCGCCCCTGCCCGGCGCCTCGCCCGCCGCACGCCAGTTCGCGGCCAGCCTGCGGCGCGGCGTCAATTTCGGCAACATGCTGGACGCCCCCGCCGAAGGCGCATGGACGCTGCGCGTGGACGACCGCTACATCGACATGGTGGGCCTGCAGGACGGCGGCCACATCGCCAGCGTGCGCCTGCCGGTGCGCTGGAGCAACCACGCCAGCGTCGATGCGCAGGCCCGCATCGATCCGGCCTTCATGGCGCGCGTGGACGACGTCGTGTGGCGCCTGCTCGCGCGCGGCGTGCCCGTGGTGCTGGACATGCACCATTACCGCCAGCTCGACGGCGATCCGCTGGACGCCGGCGAGATCGCGGTGCCGGACGCGCTGGTCGAACCGCGCTTCTTCGCCCTCTGGCAACAGATCGCCGAGCACTTCCGCGACGCGCCCGCCACGCTCGCCTTCGAGCTGTACAACGAACCGCACGGGCGCATCACGGCGCGCTGGAACGACCTGATGTCGCGCGCGCTGCGCCTGGTGCGCCGGAGCAATCCGACGCGGGTGGTGATCGTCGGCCCCACGCAGTGGAACTCGGCGCGCGGACTGGCCACGTTCGAGATGCCGCCGGACGCCAACCTGGTCCTGACCGTGCACCACTACGACCCGTTCACGTTCACCCACCAGGGCGCGCCCTGGATCACGCCGGCGATGCCCACCGGCGTCGGCTGCTGCTCCCCGCAGCAATTGGCCGACATCCGCGACCCGCTGGACACGGCACAGCGCTTCGGCGCGCGCACGGGCTATCCGGTCTACGTCGGCGAGTTCGGCGCGTTCGAGGCGGTCGCGACCGCCGATCGCAACCGCTACACGCGGGTGATGCGCGACGAGATGGAGCGGCGCGGAATGACCTGGACGTATTGGGAACTGGCGGGCGGCTTCGGCTTCTTCGACCCGATCGCGGGCGCGGTCCGACCCGACGGCCTCTCGCAGGCCTTGTTCGGGCCCTGACCGGCTCGACCCGGCGGGCGCGCCGGGCGGGTGGCCCATTGAGCGACAACCGCATGAGGTCATGCCTTCGAGCAGGCGCGGCCCGGCGTAGGATGGCGCCGCCACCACCGAGAGCCGCCATGCCGGATGCCGCAATCACCCTGGCCGAGACGCCCGTCACGCGATCGCACAGATACGCTGCGCTGATCGTCTGCCTGGTCTTCGCCGCCGTGACCGCGCTGTTCGCGCCGTTCGCGGGCACCGACTGGCCCAGCGTGCCGGCGTTCTTCCCGGCCTACCAGACGCTCACCGCGTTCTGCTACGCGCTCACCGCGTGGCTGCTGTTCGGCGACTACCACCACGGCGGGCGGCCGTCCACGCTGGTGCTGGCCGCCGGCGCGCTGTGGACGGCGCTGATCCTCGTCGCGCAGTTGCTGTCGGCCCCCGGCATGTTCGGCCCGGCGCGCCTGATCGGCGGCGACCAGACGACGATCCACCTGTGGATGTGGTGGCACCTCGGGCCGCCGCTGTTCGCGCTCGTCTTCGCCGCCGTCCAGGCACGATCGCCGGCCCGGCCGCTCGACGCCGACGGCCGCCGCACCGTCTCGACGCTCACGTTCTCCGGCGCCGCGTTCGCGTTCTTCGGGGTGCTGCTGCTGGTCACGCGCTTCCACGACAGCCTGCCGGTGCTCAACCGCGGTGCCGACTTCTCGCTGATCACGAGCACCGGCGTCGCCCCCTTCGTCACCTTGCTCAGCGCCGCGGCCGCCGCCGCGGTGTGGGCGGTCACGCGCGGACGCACCGTGCTGTCGCTGTGGCTCGTGGTCTCGCTGGTGGCGCTGGTGTTCGACAACCTGATCACGATGCTCGGCGGCCATCGCAACAGCGTCGGCTGGTACGTCGGCCGCTTCGAGGCGCTCGCGTCCGCGGCCACGCTGCTGATGGCCTACCAGCACCACGTCCACCAGATCGCCCGCGCGGCGGCCGCCAGCGCGGCGGCGCTGTCGGTGGAACTCGCGGCGCGCCACCGCGCGGAGCGCGCGATGCTCGAAGGCCAGAAGCTGGAGGGCCTGGGGCAGCTGACCGGCGGCGTGGCGCACGATTTCGGCAACATCCTGCAGTTGCTCACCAACGAGCTCGAGCTGATCCGCCGCCGCACCCCCGACGAGTTCTCGCGTCTGCGCGCCGAGTCGGCGCTGCGCGCGACCGCACGCGGCACCAAGCTCACGCGCCAGCTCCTCACGTTCGCCAAGCGCCAGCCGCTGCACTTCGACACGGTGGACCTCAACGCGCGCATCGCCGACATCGCCGAGATGACGCGCGGCTCGATGGGCCGGATGACGCTGGCGCTCGCCCTCGCGCCCGACCTGTGGCCCATCGTGACCGACGCGAACGAGCTCGACTCCGCGATCCTGAACCTGATCGTCAACGCGCGCGACGCGATGCCCGAGGGCGGCACGCTGCGCATCGCCACCTCCAACACGCAGTCGCCCCGCGACGACGGCCAGACCGGCGATTTCGTGCGCATCGCGTTCTCCGACACCGGCACCGGCATGACGCCCGAGGTGCTGGCGCGCGCGTGGGAGCCGTTCTTCACGACCAAACCCGCCGGCAAGGGCACCGGGCTCGGCCTGGCCACCGTCTACGGCTTCGTCAAGCAGTCCGGCGGCAACGCGACGCTCGCGAGCCGCGTCGGCGAAGGCACGACGGTCACGCTGACCCTGCCCAAGGGCGCACCGAGCGGGCTGCACGGCGACGCGGGCGCGGAGCTCGGGCAGCCGGTGAAGATCCTGTCGCTGATCCGGCGGCAGGCGGCGGACTGACGGGTCGTTGGGTTGTATGGGCCCGTTTGCCGGCGGCGTTGTGTGCCTGCGGCGCTGTGTGCCGGCGGCGTTGTGTGCCGGCGGCGTTGTGTGCCGGCGGCGTTGTGTGCCTGCGGCGTTGTGTGCCTGCGGCGCTGTTTGTCAGGCGCTTCGCGCCTGACGTCCCGGGGGGCGTGATCGCTTGCGGCAGGCTGGGCCGGGGCTCGGCTCTCCGGCTCACGTGCATCTGAAGCCCGGCCTGAACGGCCGGTCTTCCGCGGGCTCCGTGGCTTCGACGGCCTCCGCGCGCTCGCCGTCGGGCCGCGCTCGACGGCGTGGTTGGCGGACCGGGGGCTTCCGCCCGCAACGATCCGATTCGCCTGCG
>FTJN01003203.1_pt2 | contig 35296 bp, 34 predicted proteins | sample 1658361 | NCBI WGS metagenome assembly FTJN01 (sample SAMEA3914819, study PRJEB12502) | metagenome | biome: forest; material: soil | place: Canada | collected 2010-06-26 | depth 0.3 m
GGCTCGATCCTGGTGGTCGACGCCAGCCAGGGCGTGGAAGCCCAGACCCTGGCCAACGTCTATTCGGCCATCGACAACAATCACGAGATCGTCCCGGTCCTCAACAAGATCGACCTGCCCGCCGCCGAGCCCGAGCGCGTGCGCGCCCAGATCGAGGACCTGATCGGCCTGGACGCCAGCGACGCCGTGCTGGCCAGCGCCAAGTCGGGCGTCGGCATTCACGAGGTGCTGGAAGCCATCGTCACCCGCCTGCCGGCCCCCAAGGGCGACGAGAACGCCCCGCTCAAGGCCCTGCTGGTCGACGCCTGGTACGACGCCTATCTGGGCGTCGTCGTCCTGGTCCGCGTGATCGACGGCCGCCTGCGGGCCGGCCAGCGGATCAAGATGATGCAGCACGGCTCGACCCACCTGATCGACCGGGTCGGCGTCTTCAAGCCCAAAAATACCCCCGTCGAGAGCCTCGGCCCCGGCGAGATCGGCTTCATCACCGCCCAGATCAAGGAAGTGGCCGACGCCGCCGTCGGCGACACCATCACCGACGAGAAGAAGCCCACCGAAAAGGCCCTGCCCGGCTTCAAGGACGTCCAGCCGGTGGTGTTCTGCGGCCTGTTCCCGGTCGACGCCGCCGACTTCGAGGACCTGCGCGCCGCCGTCGGCAAGCTGCGCCTCAACGACGGCAGCTTCACCTACGAGATGGAAAGCAGCGCCGCGCTCGGCTTCGGCTTCCGCTGCGGGTTCCTCGGACTGCTGCACCTGGAAATCATCCAGGAGCGCCTGTCCCGCGAGTTCGACCTCGACCTGATCGCGACCGCCCCTTCGGTGGTCTACAAGATCCACATGCGCGACGGCTCGGAGGTCGAGCTTCACAACCCCGCCGACCTGCCCGACCCGATGCACATCGAGAGCATCAGCGAACCGTGGATCAAGGCGACGATCTTCACCCCCGACGAGTATCTGGGCGGCGTGATCAAGCTCTGCCAGGACCGTCGCGGCCAGCAGCGCGAGCTCAGCTACGTCGGCAACCGGGCCATGGTGGTCTACGACCTGCCGCTCAACGAGGTGGTGTTCGACTTCTATGACCGCCTGAAATCGATCTCGAAGGGCTATGCCTCGTTCGACTACCAGATCGAGGACTACAAGGTCGGCGACCTGGTCAAGATGTCGATCCTGGTCAATGCCGAGCCCGTCGACGCCCTCTCCATGCTGGTCCACCGCGACCGCGCCGAGAGCCGGGGCCGGGGCATGTGCGAGAAGATGAAGGAGCTCATCCCGCAGCACATGTTCGTCATCCCCATCCAGGCGGCGATCGGCGGCCGGATCATCGCCCGCGAAACCGTCCGCGCCCTGCGCAAGGACGTCACCGCCAAGTGCTACGGCGGCGACGCCTCGCGCAAACGCAAGCTGCTGGACAAGCAAAAGGCCGGCAAGAAGCGCATGCGCCAGTTCGGCAAGGTCGAGATCCCGCAGGAAGCCTTCATCGCCGCGTTGAAGATGGACGGGGATTGATCCCAGGCGGAGCTGCTGATGCCTCGCGAACCGGGCCAACGAAGGCCTATCTAGTAGGAATCGGCAGAATAGCTACAACCTGTAGTGATTTTACCAGGATCTTAGGTTGCCGCCCTCCCCGATTCACCTGACACTTATCCCCATAAGATGTCGGCTGAACTGGACGTTCGGATGATCCGCGAAACCACTAGCGAGGACGCGGTCACTTTCACGGTGGCTGGCTGTTTCTGCCTGTTCGGCGATGAAGTTCTATTAATTCAACGGCAACGCGAAAAGCCATTCGCTCTTCATTGGGCTATCCCCGCAGGAAAATTGGAAATCTGTGAAGATGTACATCGAGGCATGATCAGAGAGCTTAATGAAGAGATCGGGATTTCCATAAATTCGAGCGAACTCATTTCTATAAACGATCAAGTCGTTCTTAGCGATTTGGGGAATTTTCGATTCTTAAGTTTTGCACTTCAACTTACACGCAAACCAACTCTAAACCTAAAGCACGATGAAATTCGGTCAAGTGCATGGGTGGATTGCCGATATATAACGAAGCGCCGTGTGGTTCCATTTTTCTGGGATGGCATTGTTGACCTTCAAACCTGGCTCACCAACTCAACCATTCAACCAAGGTTATTCCCAACTCCATCCGCTATTAGCTCACGAGGTTGGGGAGCCGTTCACTAGCCAAAGATCAACACCCCGCTATTTCGCCCGGATCCAGAAATGAAGGATGCGGCGCTCCAAAGACTTCTCCGCGACCCAGTAATATGGCGGCTGAAGCGATGCTAAATTCGCAGGCAAAACGACAACAGGCTTCACGCACTCACGATTAAGCCTCGCGCAAGTCTGTACAATTTCCCGAGCAAGATAATCCGCGCGTACAAAGGGCATAATACCCTTACCAGAAAAGCTTATATTTGGCGCGGCAAGAATGAGTTGTCCACCAGCAGGCTTCAGTGCGCGCACTAAAGATTCAACCATGGTATGCACGAATGATGCCATTTCCCAATAATCTTCGTCGGTATTAAATCCGTACGGCGGGTCCGTAATGATCGCATCATATGTATTGGGCGGAAGGTTTTCTACCGAACTTCTTTCAAAATGAAGAGATCCGAGCAAATCGTGGCGCTCTATTTCAGGAGGTCCAGGCGTAGTAGAGGCGGAGTATGCGGCATTCCCAACTAGCATACGCTCATTTCTGGGATGGCTTTGTGCGCTCGTATCCAGGCGCTTCGACTCATTCTCCATCTGCTGCAGCAGCGTGGTCAATTCACGCCGAAAAAATACCGGCCAAGATGCCGTCCCACGAGCGATATCAGTCACCCCACGTACACTTGCACGAAGCCCTACGTATACTAAAAGACGGTCTATCTGGTCTGATCCAAGATTATCGAATCCTGCTTTAAGTACATCTCCGTCGAGTTTTAGAAAATCTCCATCCGTCGCAGCTGCCCAATCTCGCACGATCTTTGAAATTCTACCAAGTCTCTGCTCAGGTGTTTCTTTATTTTTTCGAACCGATCCTTCATATGAGTCGGGAATAACGCCCAGATAACTATTTAACTCCCCACGCAAACGCTCCTTTTCGGCCGGCGTCATTGAGAAGAACTTGGCATTATCCCTTACGACATATTCGAAAATCGGTGCCCGGTCACTTGATCGACAGTTCACCCCAGCGATCTTCTGCGCCTCAAAGAAAACCGTCCCCGCCCCTCCGAATGGATCCGCAATCTCAACCGTTTGGACGTCAGCAAACCATGGGCGGGCCACATTAATCATGGCACCAGCTAGGGAATGCGGCAAAGTCGTATGACTGGCCCAGCCCGGTTTGTTCTCATCATACAAATGATATGAGTTATTATTCTTATATCTTTGCAAATAAAGCACATAGAATTTCCGCATCCCCGGAAATCTACTTCCAGAAACTCGGTCGTTATCGGTGATTAGAAATATAGTTTGTTGATTCTTATCCGGAAATCTCTTTTTAAAACTCTCCCCGGACGCCCTAAAATCTCCAGCGGGGGCAATAGATAAATGATCTCCGAATTTATCACCGATATTTTCAAGGAGATCATATAATTTAGTAGCCCCTATGAAGGCTTTTGACATATTTAATTTTACATCGTCTAGCCCATATTGGAGAAATGGGGTTGTTTCTCTGTCATGAGGACTGAAATCTTCGTGACAAAATGGAACCAAAAGAAACTTACTAGAATCGTTGCGAAATACCTTTATGCATCGACGTATCTCTTTTTGAAATTTGTACTCCGTTACCTTCTCTGCATTTCTAAGTATCAATAAATCCCCGCAAGAATGGATGTATCCACTTTCTCCGCAAACTAAATCTACATCAATTGTTAAATGCATTGGCAGAAAAATAGATGCAGATCCGTATAGCGCTTCAAGCAAGACCTTATCTTGCATATACTTGGACACATTTTCCACAAACGCATCAAAATTATCCTCATGTACTAGATCACCGTGATCCATTACCTCTTGGAGAAATTTCTTAATTTCATCAAATGTGGTGAACTCTATATCATTCTCGCGATCTCTAGTGCCCAATCTATAGGTGTGCTGTCGAAGGAGGGAAAGTAATTCTGCGATTTGGAGATTGGTTCGTCGAGCGTTCTGATTAAACAGAAATGCGTATTTCTGCCCTGGACGGGCGAAAACCCCATTTACGGCCTTATCAATATCGAACGTGCCATCCCTCTTACGGGCCCTTCTCAAGGCCGCTTTGATCGCTTCACACAAATGAGTGCCCTCCCGCTTTCCCAGACTGTGGATCTTTCACGGAGGTTTCGCAATCACGGCGGGCGTTTGCCCGCTCTTCTCCACCTGCGATTATCTACTGGGGATGCGTCCTGGTTCTCTAACCATAGAGCAAAGCAACGCTATCGATTTACAGCGGAGCGGATGAACAACTAGGGGTTGCCGCAACCCCATCAATGCAATGGCGTAACTCGCTGCCCCCCGCTAAACCCGGACAATGCTGCGCCTCTCCGACCTGAAGCTTCCCCTCGGCCACCCGCTCGAAGACCTCGCCCCCGCGATCTGCGCACGGCTGGGCATCTCCGCCGACGAGCTGATCGACCACGCCATCGTCCGCCGCGCCCATGATGCGCGGAAGAAGGCGGCGATCTTGATGGTCTATACGGTGGACGTCGCGCTGCGCGACGAGGCGGCCGTGCTGGCGCGGTTCGCGAACGACAGCCAACTCAGACCTACCCCTGACACCGCCTATCGCCTGGTCGCCCAGGCGCCCAAGGACTTCACCCGCCCCGTCGTGGTCGGCGCCGGGCCCTGCGGCCTGTTCGCGGGCCTGATCCTGGCGCAGATGGGCTTCAAGCCGATCATCCTGGACCGGGGCAAGGTGGTGCGCGAGCGCACCAAGGACACCTGGGGCCTGTGGCGGCGCGGTGAGCTGAACCCGGAGTCCAACGTCCAGTTCGGCGAGGGCGGCGCGGGCACCTTCTCGGACGGCAAGCTCTACAGCCAGGTCAAGGATCCCCGCCACCTGGGCCGCAAGGTGCTGGAGGAGTTCGTCAAGGCCGGCGCCCCCGAAGAGATCCTGACCGAAGCCCACCCGCACATTGGCACCTTCCGCCTGGTGACGATGGTCGAAAGCATGCGCGAGACCATCGAGGCCCTGGGCGGCGAATATCGCTGGGAGCAGCGGGTCGACGGGATCGATGTCGAGACCGCCGCCGACGGCCAACGCAAGCTCAAGGGCCTGCACCTCTCCACCGGCGACTATCTGGCCGCCGACCACGTGGTGCTGGCCGTCGGCCACAGCGCCCGCGACACCTTCCAGAGGCTCCACGACCAGGGCGTCCACATCGAGGCCAAGCCGTTCTCGATCGGGGTACGGATCGAGCATCCGCAGTCGTGGATGGACAAGGCGCGCTTCGGCGCTTGCGCGGGCCATCCGGACCTGGGCGCGGCCGACTACAGCCTGGCCCACCACTGCGCCAACGGCCGCACGGTCTACAGCTTCTGCATGTGCCCGGGCGGCACGGTGGTGGCGGCCACCTCCGAGCCCGAGCGCGTGGTGACCAACGGCATGAGCCAGTATTCGCGCAACGAGCGGAACGCCAATTCCGGCTTCGTGGTCGGCATCGATCCGGAACGCGACTATCCGGGCCACCCGCTGGCCGGCATCGAATTCCAGCGCAAGTGGGAGAGCCTGGCCTACACCGCCGGCGGCTCGACCTACGCCGCCCCGGCCCAGAAGGTCGGCGACTTCCTGGCCGGCAAGCCTTCCGAAGCGCTGGGCGTGGTCGAGCCGTCCTACAAGCCAGGCGTCAAGATGACCGACCTGGCCCAGTGCCTGCCCCCCTTCGTGATCGACGCCATGCGCGAGGCCCTGCCGGTGTTCGGCCGCCAGATCGCCGGCTACGACCATCCGGACGTGCTGCTGACGGGGGTCGAGACCCGCACCTCCTCGCCGATCCGCATCACCCGCGGCAAGGACTTCCAGAGCCTCAACACCGCCGGCCTGTTCCCGGCCGGCGAGGGCGCGGGCTATGCCGGCGGCATCCTCTCGGCGGCCATCGACGGCATCAAGGTGGCCGAGGCGGTGGCGCGGGCCTATGTCGGGGAACCGGCGACGGCCTAGACGGAGACCTGCCCATGCTCAAGATCCTCGGCCGCACCTCCTCGCTGAACGTGCGCAAGGTGCTGTGGACCTGTGACGAGCTGGGCCTGGCCTATGAGCGCGAGGACTGGGGCGCGGGCTTCGCCTCGACCCGCCAGCCGGAGTTCCTGGCCCTCAACCCCAATGGCCTGGTGCCGGTGCTGATCGACGAGCAGGGCGCGCTCTACGAGAGCAACACCATCTGCCGCTACCTCGCCGCCCGCTATGGCCACGGCCATCTGCTGCCCGTCGAACCCCGTCCGCGCGCCGTGGTCGAGCAGTGGATGGACTGGCAGGCCACCGACCTCAACCCGACCTGGGGCTACGCCTTCCTGGCCCTGGGCCGCCCGACGCCGGGCTATGACGACCCCAACAAGATCGCCGCCAGCGTCGAGGCGTGGAACAAGGCCATGGCCATTCTCGACCAGCGCCTGGCCGAGACCGGCGCCCACGCCGCGGGCCACGACTTCACCCTGGCCGACGTGGTGCTGGGCGTGTCGGTGCACCGCTGGATCAGGACGCCGATGGACCGGGCCAGCCTGCCGGCGGTCGAGGCCTACTATGCGCGGCTGAAGGACCGCCCGGCGTTCGGGCCTTGGGCACGAGATGAGGTTCCCTAGCGTTTCGACGCCATGGACACCCTGACCCCCACCGAACGCAGCGCGCGAATGGCCCGCGTGAAGGGCAAGGACACCAGCGCCGAAATGACCATCCGCCGGTTGGTGCACCGGATGGGTTTTCGCTACCGCCTGCATGGCGCGAAGCTGCCCGGCCGGCCCGATCTGGTGTTCCCCGGCCGCCGCAAGGTGATCTTCGTGCACGGCTGTTTCTGGCATCGTCATCCCGACCCCGATTGCAAGCTGGCGCGACTCCCCAAAACCCGGCAGGACTTCTGGATCCCGAAGCTGGAGGGGAATCGCGCGCGCGATCTTCGCCAGCTGGAGGCGCTCGAGGCCCTGGGCTGGAGCGCGCTGACCCTCTGGGAATGCGCGCTGAAGAACGAGGCTTTCCTAGAGAACGAAATTAGAACATTCTTGGATTCATGAAGTCGATCGAACTCTTCGCGGGCGCCGGCGGGCTGGGCATGGGCCTTCACAGGGCGGGTTTCACCCCCGCCAAGGTGGTGGAGTGGGACCGCTATTGCCGCGAGACCATCCGCGAGAACCGTGACCTGCCGCGCTCGCCGATGCACGGCTGGCCCGAGGTCGAGGGCGATGTGCGCGGCGTCGACTTCCGCTCGCTGGTCGACAAGGTCGATCTGGTGTCCGGCGGTCCGCCCTGTCAGCCGTTCTCGCTGGGCGGCAAGCACAAGGCCTATGACGACGCCCGCGACATGTTTCCCCAGGCCATCCGCGCCGTGCGCGAGACGCGGCCGCGGGCCTTCATCTTCGAGAACGTCAAGGGTCTGACCCGGGCGACGTTCCGCAACTATTTCGAATATATCCGCCTCCAGCTCGAGCACCCCGAGGTGATCGCCAAGCCCGACGAGGACTGGGCCGAGCACCTGGCCCGATTGGAGCGCCATCACATCCATGGCGTCCGTGACGGCCTGGCCTATCGCGTCGTGATCCAGGTGGTGAACGCCGCCGACCACGGCGTGCCGCAGAAGCGCGAGCGGGTGATCTTTGTCGGCTTCCGCGACGACCTCGACGTCGAATGGAGCTTCCCGCTCGCCACCCATTCGTCAGACGCCCTGCTCTGGGACCAGCACCGTGGCGGCGGCTATTGGGATCGCCACAAGGTGGCCAAGTCCGCGCGTCCCGGCGTGCTCGACAGGCCCACGCGCGCCGAGCGTCTGGACGCCAAGCCGCCAACCCTCGCCTGGCGCACGGTCCGTGACGCCATCGGCGACCTGCCCGATCCGGAGTTCGATCCGGAAGCGGCGCGAGCGATCGCCAACCATCGCTTCCAACCCGGCGCGCGCAGCTATACCGGCCACACCGGCAGCCCCCTGGACGAGCCGGCCAAGACCTTGAAGGCCGGCGTCCACGGCGTGCCGGGCGGCGAGAACATGCTGGCCCGGCCCGACGGGACGGTGCGCTATTTCAGCGTCCGCGAAAGCGCTCGCTTGCAGACCTTCGCCGACGACTTCGTCTTCCATGGTTCGTGGAGCGAGACGATGCGGCAGCTGGGCAACGCCGTGCCGGTGCGCCTGGCCGAGGTGATCGGCAAGGACGTCGCGCGGAAGCTACAGTCCGCGGCGTGAGCAAGCCCGGCTCCCTGGACGCCGAAATCACGGCTCTGCAAGATCGCGTCGCGGCCCTGACCACACTCGCTGAAAGCGCGCCCTTCTCTCCCGTCGCGCGCAAGCGTGTCGATGGCGAGCTTCGCGGCGTGATCCAAAGTCTGGAGCTGGCGATACGGCGGCTCGATCCGATCGCCATGCCCCGGTCGGTGTTCGACCCCAGCAACCCCAAGGTCATCGGCCGGTTCACCGCCCTGGCCATGGTCGCGCAGGAACGCGTGCCGCTGGCGTCGATCGGGCAGTTCTACGGGTCGGGCGTCTACGCCATCTATTATCGTGGCGCCTATCCGCTTTACGCCCCGCTTTCGGGCTCGGAGACCCCGATCTATGTCGGCCAGGCCGCGCCCGGCGAGCAAGGCGCTCACACGGCGCGCGACCAGGGACCTCGTCTGGCCGCTCGCCTCAACGAGCATCGCAAGAACATCATGAAGGCCACGACCACGCTCGACATCGCCGATTTCGACGCGCGGTTCCTGGTCGTTCAGTCCGGGTGGGAGACGGCGGCCGAGGACTATCTGATCCACCTGTTCAAGCCGATCTGGAACAACGAGACCAACCTTCTCTATGGCCTCGGCAAGCACGGCGACGCCGCGACGACCCGCGCCAACAAGCGGTCGCCCTGGGATACGCTTCATCCGGGTCGCGCCTGGGCCGCCAACTCCACCGAAGACGCCCGCGCGCCGGAGCAGATCGTCGCCGATGTCACAGCCCACTTCGCGGCGCGTCCGCCCTATGCCGCGCAAGGCACGATCCTCGACGCCTTCTTCGCGGAACTGAAGCAAAGCTAGCTCGCGTCGTGGCGAGCGGGCCGAGGCCCGCCCCGCGGCGACGCTAGGCCGGCAGGGTGGCGCTGGGCTGGGATATCGACGGCTGAACAGCCCTCACCCGGAACACCCTGGCCTCCCGCGCCACGTCGTAAAGACGGTAGACGATGAAAGCGTCCGGCTGGGCCTCGCGGAGCGCTTCCTCCGCGGGGGTCAACCGGAACGCGGTGGCCGGGCCGCCGGTGGTGGTCTTGACGGCGATGCGGCGAGGGGCGCCGGTGCGGCTGAAGCTGACGATGTCGCAGCCCTCGCCGTCCTCGGGCGACAGGGCCGGGCGGACCTGGGCGGCGAGGTCCTCTCGGCCGCGTTCTTCCAGCCGGCGCTGCTCGTAGGCCAGGGCCGCCGCCACGCCGATCCGGGCCAGCATGCGGGCGTCCTGGTCGCGGGCGGCGGGGTCGAACTTGGCGATCAGCCGCTCGGCCCGTTCGCTGGGCGGGGCATGAGCGCCGCGCGACGGCGCGCCCTCGGCCAGGACCGGGGCGGCGGCGCGGCCCAGCAGGGCCGGCGGCTGGGTCAGATCCTTGAGCACGGCCGGCTTGGCGGTCAGGCAGCGGTCGACGGAATCGACCAGGCCGTCGCCGAAGTCCCAGCGCGGTGGGTGGTCCTTGAGGGTCGGCAGGCCGATCAGGATGAGGATCGCCGAGATCTCGCCCTGCAGGAAGGTGATCGCCCCGCCCGAGCGGTTGGTGACGAAACGCAGGGCCCGCTGGTGGTTGGCCGGATCATGGGCGCGGCCGGTCATCACCTTGTCGAGCATGACCAGGTAGTCGCCGACCACCATGTCCAGCTCGGCCTCGTTCCAGGTTTTTCCGTTGATCGCCGAGTCGCCCACGCGGCGACGATGCCTCAAGCGGGACCGCGACGCCAGGATTGCGATGTTCGGCCCCCGGACAGATCGCGCGGCGCGTGTTAGAAGCCGCCTCATGACCGACCAGCCTGAAGACCACCCCGAAATTCCTGGCGAAACCCCTATCCAGCGCGCCCTGCGCCTGAAGAAGGCCGCCTTGGCCGCCAAGCCCAAGCCGCCGCGCGGCGGCCGGTTCCAGCGCGAGCAGGCCGCGGCCGCCGCCTCGAGCAGCAAGAGCAAGCCCTGGCTGACGCGCTGAGGCGCTAGCGTCGGCCCCACGCCGGCCTTGAGAAGGCCCCGCTTTGCGGTCACGGTGGCGACATGCACGCACCCGTTCTCGCCCTGATGCTCTGCCTGGCCGCCGGCCCCGTTCTAGCTCAATCCGCCCAGGGCAAGGCCGCGAAGCCGCCCGGTGACGCGCCGAACGCGGTCTCGCCGGTCACCATCATGCCGCCGACCCAGAAACCCAAGGTCGTGGCCACCTGGCCGGCCGCCGACCAGGCGGTCGCGCCCGGGGTGCTGGTGCTGAAGGTGGTGTTCGACCAGCCGATGACGCCGCGCGACTTCGCCTATGGCCTGGGCGCGGGGGCCGACGCGCTGCAGTGCCTGAAGACCCCGCGCCTGCTCAACGACACCAAGACCTTCGTGTTGCTGTGCACCACCCTGCCCGGCAAGACCTACGTCATCACCCTGAACAACGGTCCGGGCGGCGCCGCGCCCGCCTTCAGCAACCTGGCCGAAAACCGCGCCGAGCCCAGCCAGCTGTCGTTCACCACCCAGACCGGCGAGCCCGTCACCAAGCTGCGCGACGCGATCAAGGCCGCGGGGCTGGGCGATCTGGACGTGCCGGTCGAGGAAGCGCCGCAACTGGCGACGACCGCGCCCTGATCTGAAATGAAGGAATGGGGGAGAGCCGGCCGAATTCGTGCGTCGGGACACCCCGGCCGGCTCTCGGCCTGCGGCCGGACCCGCCCCGTCGGAAGTAGGCGAGCCGGCGCGTCGAGGGGAATCGGGGGAGGACACCTCGACGTCTGCAAGCCCGCTCAGGTTGCGGCATCCGCGCGCCTGCCGCCATCGGGTGAAACCCTGAATGCGAGAGAAATTAGTCCCGGCTGGGCCACAGCGGGATAACCCGATGCGCGTCGTCGTCCGAACCGAGGATCAGGCGCACGGTCAGGCCGACGCCTTGCGACTCGTAGATCAATTCCGCGCCGAGTTGCCGAGCCAGGCCGCGTACGACCCGGAACCCCAGGCCGCCGTCGCCTTTCGGATCGAAGTCTTCGCTCAGACCCACGCCATCGTCGGCCACCTCGACCGCTAGGCCGGTCGCGGTCGGCCGGCACGACACGGTGATCTTGCCGGCCACGCCCGTGGGGTGGGCGTATTTCAGGGCGTTGGTCACCAGCTCGATGACGATCAGGGCGACCGGCGTGGCCTGATCAGGCCGCACCACGCAGCCGCCGCCGTCCCGGTGTGAAATGACGGTGTCGCCCGCGAAGCTGATCGTCTCGATAAGGCTGCCGCACAGCTTGGCCAGGTAGCGGCCCAGGTCGATGCCGCCGTCGCCGTGGTCGGGCGCGCCCGACAGCAGACGGTGCATCTCGCCGACCGTCTCGATCCGGGCGGCCACCTCTTCCAGGACGATGCAAGCCTCCCGGGCCGAAAGGGGCTGGCGGGCCTTGTGCAGCCGCGTGGCCTGCAGGCGCGTATAGCCCGCGATCAGGGCCAGATTGTTGGCGATGCGATGCTGGGCTTCGCTAAGCCGGTCGTCAGACCCGACATGGCGAACGGCCGCATCGCCGATTTCTCGGCGGTCGACGTCCATGACTCGGGGGGCTTTCGATAAGACGGCAGGATATTCCGTCGCCCCAAGAAAGCACAAATCAAACAAAGATGCGACGGTTTTATTTAGCAAGGAATCTCGTCTTTATTGATCTTCCTTATTTCAGCGATGAAATGTCGACTACTCGACTGAGTAACAACTTCATTTACATGTTTTATTCACTTGGCGTCTGCTCAGCAGATTACGATCTTACCGCCTAATGAGTAAGTGGCTCACTCTTTGCCAAATGCTCCTTTTTAGTTATGATGGAACCCAATGGTGGAGCTCGCGCGTTAGCTTCGTCAGGCTTAAGGAGAGTTGCCTCCCATCCGGGGGGCCGAGACCCATGAACGACCTGACCCGACCCGAACGCTTGCAGATCATGCTCACGCAGGACGAACTCGCCGCGTTGGACGACTGGCGCTTCGCTCGCCGCATGCCCAGCCGGGCCGCCGCCGTGCGCGAACTGCTCAAGCGCGGCCTGGACGCCGAAGGCATCCAGACGGCCGACGGCAAGATGCGGTCACGTGACTTCGGCGTGGTCGATGGCCCGATGCGTTCGAGCGCATCTGGCGGAGACGGCGAGGGCTGACGCTCTCTCGAGGCTCGCCGTTTCCGAACAAGCCTCTTCCTTCCCTAAGGTCCGCCTATCGCCGACGACGATCCGCGCCCATCATCGCCTCAAAACAACGATAGGGGCGGAACGTCATGCGGTGGATCCTGCGAGGCCTGTTGGCCGTCGTGTGCCTGGCGATCATCGCCGTGCTGGGCCTGATCGGCCTGGACATCGCCACCCAGCCGCCCAAACCCGACACGAAAGCCCTGATCGCCAAGGCCGCCGCCTATGACGTGCGTATCCGTCGCGACGAATGGGGCGTGCCGCACATCCTGGGTCGACGCGACGCCGACGCGGCGTTCGGCCTGGCCTATGCCCAGTCCGAGGACGACTTCGCCACTGTCCAATCGGTCACCCTGGCCACGCGCGGGACGCTGGCCCGATCGGCGGGGTCAAAGGCGGCTGTCACCGACTATCTGGTGGGCCTGCTCGACGTCTGGCCGACGGTCGAGACGGGCTATCCCAAACTGCCCACTGACGTGCGCGCCCAGCTCGAAGCCTATGCCGACGGGGTCAACTATTACGGCGCTCTGCATCCCGAGGCCGTGACGCCGGGCCTGCTGCCGGTGAGCGGCAAGGACATCCTGGCCGGCTTCGTGTTCAAGCAGCCGTTCTTCTACGGCCTGGACGGCGAGCTGAAGCGGCTGAACGCGCCGGACGAGCCGCAGAAAGCCCCGCCCAAGGGCTCCAACGGCCTGGCCCTGGCCCCGTCGCGCACCGCCGACCACCTGCCCCGCCTGCTGGTCAATTCGCACCAGCCCTATACCGGCCCGGTCGCTTGGTACGAGGCCGTGGTGCAGAGCGGCGAAGGCTGGCACGTGGCCGGCGGCTTCTTCCCCGGCGCGCCGTTCATGCTGCACGGCCACAACGAACACCTGGGCTGGGCCAATACCGTGTCCAAGCCCGATCTGTTCGACGCCTATCGGCTGGTCATCAATCCCGACAACAAGAACCAGTACCGGCTGGACGGCGCCTGGCGCGATTTCCAGCGGCACGACGTGAAGCTGAAGGTCAAGCTGTGGGGTCCGATCGTTATTCCAGTGACCAAGCAGGCGCTGCGCACGGTCCAGGGCCCCGTGCTGGAGACCAAGCACGGCCTGTTCGCCCTGCGCTACGCCGGCATGGGCGAGTATCGCCAGCCGCTGCAATATTGGCGACTGAACAAGGCGCGCAATGTCGAGGAATGGCGGGCCGGCATCGCCACCCACGCCCTGCCCAGTCTGAACTACATCTATGCCGACGCCGCCGGGAACATCGGGTTCGTGCACAATGGCCAATACCCCAACCGCCGCGAGGGCGTGGACTGGAGCCAGACCCTGCCCGGCGATCGGTCCGACCTGATCTGGCAAGGCTACCGCCCGGTCGAGACCATCCCGCAGCTGTGGAATCCGAAGTCGGGCTACGTCTACAACTCCAACAACAGCCCGTTCCTGGCCAGCGATCCGGCCGACAATCTCAAGCCCGCCGACTTCCCGGCCAGCGAGGGCTTGCAGACCAACGTCACCAACCGCGCCCTGCGGATCCAGGAACTGGTCGGCGCCGATCCAGCGATCACCGAGGACGCGTTCCGCCGCTATAAATTTGATGTCAGATATTCGGAACGCTCGGCCGAGGTGGCCATGGTCAAACAGGTGACCGCGATCGATCCCGGAAACGACGCCGACTTGAAGGCCGCCCAGGCCATCCTGCGCGGCTGGGACCGGCGCACCGACATCCACAATCGCGCCGCGCCCCTGGCTTCGCTGATGATCCAGCCGATCCTGGTGGCCCAGATGAACGGCGACCCGGTCCCCACGCCGCTCGACAGCCTGAAGGCGGCGATCAAGGTTCTGAAGACGAACTTCGGCCGCCTCGATCCGGAATGGGGCCAGGTCAACCGCATCCGGCGCGGCAAGGTCGACCTGCCGATCGACGGCGGGTCGGACACCTACCGCTCGGTGTGGGGCATCCCCCAGACGGACGGCACGATGACCGCCGACGCCGGCGACACCTTCATCATGTTCGTCCGCTGGGACGCCGCCGGCGTGGTGCATTCCGACAGCATCCACCAGTTCGGTTCAGCGACGCTCGACGCGGCCTCGCCGCACTATGCCGACCAGACCCCGCTGTTCGCGACCATGCGCACCAAGCCGGTGCTGTTCACCGAGGACGAACTGCGCGGGCATGTGCGGGAGGACTATCGGCCTGGCAAGCGGTGAGTTTGGGCCCTCCGCACTCCCGGAGAGTAAACCCCAAATCAGTTGTCATCCCGGAAGCCTCGCAGAGGCTGTCCGGGACCCAGGGGACTGGGCAAAGGCGGTGCGGCTCACCTGGGTCCCGGACAAGCGCTGCGCGCTTTCCGGGATGACAACCGGAGGGGAGCGGCAATGAGTGAAGCCTAGCAATCCAGTCGCCGACGCCATGACTTCGCCCTTCTGTTCAGCTTGAACGTCACCGTGGGCCAAGGTTAAGGTCCGCCGCCCCTCTTCCCCATTGTCGGACCTCCCCATGCGCAAGATCCTGATCCTCGCCGTCTCGGCCGCCGCCCTGATGGTTTCGGCCTGCAACACCATCGCCGGCGTGGGCCAGGATGTGTCGGCCGCCGGCCGCGCCGTCACCAATACCGCCAAGGACGCCAAATAGTCGCAGGACCAACGGTTGCGGAGTCTGACCGATCAAGGTCCGCGAACCTTGGTATAGTTAAGCTGTTCCCGCCCATGGCAGCGCAGGCGTCGCGACTCCCCAAGCGCGACCATGGGTTATCCACAGACGCTCGAAACAGTTGTGGTTAACACCAACAGATATCAGCGATTTCAAACGCTCGTCTTGTAGCTGAAATCTCTAGTGAACTAACGGTTCATCTCTACGAAACCTGATTCAAAATGGCGCATGCGACCCCGCGCCCCCTTTCGCCGGGTCCGTCGCGGAGTCATATGCACGGCCATGAACGAGCAGTCCTCCCCTTCTCAGCCGCCGGTCAGCGTCCTGACCGGCATGAAGCGCGGCGTCCGCCACCGTTGCCCCAACTGCGGCGAGGGCCGGCTGTACACGCGCTATCTGAAGGTCGACCTGGACTGCGAGGTCTGCGGCCACGACCTGGCGCGCTACCCGGCCGACGACGGCCCGGCCTACTTTACCATTCTCATTATCGGCCACCTGTTCGTGGCCCCGCTGCTGCTGTTCCCGTTCATCTGGAAGATGTCGCCGGCCCTGGTCGTGCCGCTGACCGTGCTGCCGCTGGCCGGCCTGACCCTGCTGCTGCTGCCCCGGGTCAAGGGCGCGGTGATCGGCGCCCTGTGGGCCATGGGCCTGCGCAAGGCCCAGGACTGCCCGACCGGCTAAGCTAGGCGACCGAGGCCGCTGCTCGGCGGCTAGGACCGCTTGGCGCCGATCTCTTCCAGATAGTTGTAGATCGTGAACTTGGTGACCCCCAGGCGGGCGGCCACGCGCTCGACGGATCCGCGGATCACGAACAGCCCCCGCTCGTGCATGGTCGCGACCGCCGCCGTCTTCTCGGCCTTCGACATCCGCTCGACAGGCGCGCCGGCGCTCTTAACCGCGGAAACGATGATTTCCTCGATAAGGTCCTCGATGTTGGTTTCTGTGCGGGTGGGCAGGGGCGGCAGGATGGAGGGGATCAGGGCGCTTTGGATATCGCGTTGAATCCGCTCGATCGCACCGAGGTCGACGTTTACGCACAGCGCCGCGGCGGGAACGCCGTCGGGGTCGAACATCACGACCGATGATGATCGGAGCGCGCGACCGTCGCCGGCCTTTGAAGTGTAGTTGGCGACCACCCGCACCTCGTTGGGATAAGCGGCGGCCTTGCTGGCGACCAGGGTATCGAAGGCTTTGTCTTCCCCGGGACCGGCGATGATCGATGAGCCCACGCTACGCCCGCTGACATGGCCGTTGACGATCTCCACGATCGAAGCCTCTGGCCGCCTCAGATTATGGACCACGACCTCCGTGTGTTGATTCAGTGCGCATTCCAGCGCCTTGGCCACACCTTGGAGGACATCCAGCAGGGCCTGTTCGTCTTGCACGGGGCTGGTTCTTTCATGCGACAGGCGGGTTCACGCCAGGGCGGAGAGTGTCGTGAATTTCAACATATTGTTGATATCCGTCCCTCGATTAAGGGTCAACACGATCGCTTCCCCGAGATCACAAGCGACGTCATGCCTGCGTTTTGGACAGGAATGTCTAGAATTCTCGCGAAATCCGACACCAATCAACGCTTTGTCGACTACATCAACAAAATGTTGAAGATATCTTCGTTCTGTTGCAATGCTTAGGCGAACATTGATCTGGAAAGGCGTTTCGCGCCGAGTCCGATTTTGGGGGAACTGAGATGCGCAACGGTTTGAAGGCTTTCCTGTTGGCGAGTTCGGGCGGCGCGCTCCTCCTGGCTGGCTCCGCGGCCTGGGCTCAAGAGGCGGCGGGCGACGCCTCGACCCTGACCGAGGTGGTGGTCACCGCCCAGAAGCGCTCCGAGCGCCTGCGGGACGTGCCGCTGTCGGTCACGGCGATCACTTCCGAACTCCTGGCTCAGCAGAACCTGGTCCAGCTGCGCGACTTCTATAACCGCGTACCCGGCGTATCGATCAGCGGCGGCGGCACCGAGCAGCGCGCCAATGGCGTGGCGATCCGCGGCGTGACCACTGGCGGTGGCACGGCCTCCACCGTCGCCTTCACCCTTGACGACGTTCCCCTGACCTCCGGCGCGGCCTCGGCCCAGTCGCCGCTGATCGACATCGACCCGTCGGACCTGAAGCGTGTCGAGATCCTGCGCGGTCCGCAAGGCACGCTCTACGGCGCCTCGAGCCTGGGCGGCCTGATCAAGTACGTGACCGTCGGCCCCGACCTCCAGCAGTTCAAGGGCCGGATCGAAGCCGGCGGCAACACCATTTCCAAGGGCGGCCAGGGCTGGTCGCTGCGCGGCGCGGTCAATGTGCCGATCGTGCAGGACAAGCTGGCCCTGCGCGTCAGCGCCTTCACGCGCCATGACCCGGCCTATCTGGACAACATCAACGCCCGCGCCGCCGGCGAGGATATCAACAAGAACCGCGTCGAGGGCGGCCGCGCCGCGTTGCTGTTCAAGCCGACCGACAACTTCACGGTCGACCTGTCGGCCCTGCGCCAGAAGTCGAAGTTCATCGGCAGCCCGCAGATCCGCGTCTGCCCGTCGTGCGGCACGGGCCCCTACGCCGGCGCGACGGACTTCACACCCTACTACGGTGAGTTCACGCTGAACCTGGCGCCCACCCGTCGCGACGTCGACTTCACCCTCTACCAAGGCCGGGTCAACTATGACCTGGGCTTTGGCCAACTGACCGCGATCAGCGCCTTCAACGACGTGAAGTCAGCGTCCGACCTGGACCAGACCAACACCTTCGGCTTCCTGTTGCCGGCCTTCGCCGCGCCGACCGGTTCGGCCGCGACCCTGATCAACGCCGACCGCACCAAGAAATTCAGCCAGGAAGTGCGCCTGGCCTCGCAAGACGGCGGCGCGTTCGAATGGCTGGTCGGCGGCTTCTACACCCACGAAAAGATCTCGGTGGACCAGACCATCCTGATCGTGCCGCCCTCGGGCAGCAGCACGACGGCCTACGCCTCGGTGGGGCCAGCCAAGTTCGAGGAGAAGGCGGTCTTCGCCGACGCCACCTACCACTTCACCGACCAGTTCGATGTCCAGGCCGGCCTGCGCTATTCGTCCAACGACCAGTCCAGCGCCTCCACCACCACCATCGCGGCCCCGGCGACGCGGTTCTTCGGCCCCAGCTCGAGCATCGCCAATACCAGTTCCTCGGATGACGCCGTCACCTGGCTGTTCACCCCGCGCTACAAGTTCTCTTCGGACCTGATGGGCTATCTGCGCGTCGCCACCGGCTACCGGCCGGGCGGTCCCAACAGCACCGGCGTCACCGGCATCCCGCTGTCGTTCAAGTCCGACAGCGTGGTCAGCTACGAGGCGGGCCTGAAGGGTACGATCCCAGGGGCCAACGCCACGTTCGATGCCTCGCTGTTCCAGATCGACTGGGACGACATCCAGCTGTTGACCACCGATGTGGATTCCCAGTTCACCTACTATACGAACGGCTCGACCGCCCGCAGCCGCGGCGTAGAACTGTCGGGTCGCTGGGCGCCCGCCCACGGGTTGTCGATCGAGGGCAACGCGACCTACCTTGAGGCCGAGCTGACCGACGACCTGCGCACCCCGGCCGGCGCCTCGCCGATTTATGGCTCCAAGGGCGACCGCCTGCCCGGCTCGGCGCGGTTCTCCGGCAGCCTCTCGGCGCAATATGACTGGGAGGTCGGCCACGGGTTCTCGGCCTTCGCCGGCGTCAGCCTGGCCTATGTGGGCGATCGCTACGCCGAGTTCGCCAACATCCTGCCCACCGCGGTCGCCAACGAGGCGTTCGGGACGCGCGTGAAGCTGCCGTCCTACACCACCGTCGACCTGCGCGGGGGCCTCTATAACGACGACTGGAAGCTGAACCTGTACGCCAAGAACATCGCCGACAAGCGCGGCGTCGTGGAAGCCACCACCCGGGGCGGCACCAGCGCGCCTCAGGCCATCTTCCTGCAACCGCGCACGGTCGGCGTGACGATCGCCCGCAGCTTCTGAGCATGGTGATCCTCGACGAAGCCGCCGTTCTGCAACGCCTCGATCTCGAGGGCTGCCGGACGGCGGTGCGGCGGGCGATGATCGCGCTCTCCACCGGTCAAACCCGCCAGCTGCCGCGATCGATCATCCCGATCGCGGCGGGGCGGATGTTCGGTCAGATGCCGGGAGCTCTGCTGTCGGAAGGCTATTTCGGCGCCAAGCTGGTCAGCGTTTTCGCCGATCCGGCCCATGCCGGCCGCAGCGCTCACAAGGGCGTCGTGGTGCTGTTCGACGCCACCAGCGGCGACCCGGTCTGCGTGGCCGACGCCGGCGCCATCACCCAGATCCGCACGGCCGCGGCCACCGCCGCGGCCACCGACGCCCTGGCCCTGCCCGAGGCCGAGCGCCTGACCGTCATGGGCCACGGGCACCAGGCCAGCGCCCACATCGAGGCGGTGGCGCGCGTGCGGCGGCTGAGCCGGGTGGTGGTCTGGGGACGTTCGCACGAACGCGCCGCGACCTTCGCCGCGACGATGTCCGAACAGACGGGACTGCCCGTCGTCGCCGTCGCCGATCCGCGCGAAGCCGCCGCCCAGGCCCAGATCCTCTGCACCGTCACCGGCGCGACCGACCCGATCCTGCGGGCCGACTGGCTGGCCCCGGGCGTTCACGTCAACCTGGTGGGCGCCAGCGTCGCCTCGGCGGCCGAGGCCGAACCGGCCGTGGTGGCGGCCTCGCGCTATTTCGTGGAAAGCCGGGAGTCGGCCCTGACGGGCGCCTCGGAATTCCTGCGCGCCCAGCACGCGGGTCTGGTCGGCGAGGATCATATCCAGGCCGAGATCGGCGAGGTGTTCGACGGGACGCACCCCGGGCGGCGCGCGCACGACGAGATCACGGTCTATAAGTCCGTCGGCCATGCCGTGCAGGATCTGGCCGCGGCGGCGTATCTCTACGAGCAAGCCCGATGATCCGCATCGCCCACGGCCCCCTTCTGACGCTCGCCTTCGCCCTGGCGACCTGTGGAGCGGCGACCGCCGCCGCGCCGGCCACGCGTGAACCATCGCTGTCGGTGCTGCTCACGCTCGGACGGATGGACGAGGCCAAGGGCACGGGCCGCCTGGCGGTCGAGCTGCGCCTTTCGGACACCCGGCTCGCGGCCGGCGCACCGCTGCTGACCCTGCCGGTGGTGATCGCCAACACCGCCACCATCGCCGAGACCCTGACCGATCTGCACGCCCGCGACGCCGAGGGCGAGATCCCGCTCACCGCGCGCGATGACGAGACCAAGGGCGTGGTCTGGTCGCGCCACTGGATGGCCGGCCGGGCCGTCCGTGGACCGGTGGTCGTCACCTACACCGCCCCGGTCGACAACACCCCGCCCAAGCGCGGCTCGGGCCCGCCCTACGCCCTGCGCACCGAAGGCCAGGGCGTGTCGGGGGTGGGCAACACCTTCATCCTGTTGCCGGAAGAGGCCCTACCGCGCCGCATCGCGCTGCGCTGGGACCTTAAGGCCCTGCCCCAGGGCTCGACCGCGACCTCCAGCTATGGCGAGGGCGATGTCGACCTGCCCGTCGGGCCGGTCGACCGCCTGGCCTCGACCATCTTCATGGCCGGGCCGTTGCATCGCGAACCGGGCGCGGTGTCGGACGGCGGGTTCTCGTCGGCGTGGCTGGGCCAGCCGCCGTTCGATCCCCAGCCGCTGATGGCCTGGACCAACCAGCTGCATGGCTGGATGAGCGGCTTCTTCGAGGACCGCTCGGTTCCGCCCTACCGGGTGTTCCTGCGCTACAACCCGATCAACGCCGGCGGCGGCACGGCGCTGACCCGCTCGTTCCTGACCACCTATGGCAAGGACACCCAGGCCGACAGCCTCAAGGGCACGCTCTCCCACGAGATGACCCACACCTGGACGGAGTCCGAGGCGGGCCAATGGTATGGCGAGGGTATCGCGGTCTACTACCAGGCCCGCCTGCCCTGGCGCGCCGGCCTGATCTCGGCGGATGAGTTTCTGGACGACCTCAACGAGACGGCGCGGCGCTATTATTCCAACGCCCTCAACGCCACGCCCGACGCGCAGATCGCCCCGCGCTTCTGGGAGGACACCCGCATCCGGGTCCTGCCCTACGATCGGGGCGGCCTCTATTTCGCGGTGCTCGACGGAAAGATCCGCCGGGCCTCGGGCGGCCAGCGCTCGGTCGATGACCTGGTGCGCGAGATGAACCGACGCTATGCCGCCGGCGCGCCGACCACCGACGCGGTCTGGGTCGAACTGATCACCCACGAACTGGGCGACGAGGGTCGTAAGCTGCACAAGGCCATGATCGCCGGCGCGCTGATGCTGCCCGAGGCCGGCGACTTCGGTCCGTGCTTCACGCGCACCACCGCCGCCGCTCGCCGGTTCGAGCTGGGGTTCGAGCCCAAGTCTCTGGTGGGCACGACCAAGACCATTCGTGGGCTGGACCCGGCGTCCGAGGCGGCCAAGGCCGGTCTGCGCGATGGCGACGTGGTGACCTATGCGGTCGCGATGGACGCCGTGCAGGGCGACCAGCAGGCGACCCTGACCTTGCAGGTCACCCGCGACGGCAAGACCTTCCCGATCACCTATCTGCCGCGCGGCGAGACGGTCGAAGTCTACCAGTGGACGCGACGCCCCAAGACCGAGCAGCTGCAATGCGTCTACTAGTGACCAAGGCCTGACGCGGCCGATCGTAAGAGCCATCCGAGGTACCCGATGACGTCACTGCGTTTGGCCATCACCGCTCTCGCCGTCAGCCTGGCGGGCTCTGCCCTGGCGCAGGAGATCGCACCCGCGCCGGCCAAGGTGAAGGACGGCTTCACCCTGGCCGTGGTCGGCGACCTGATCGGCCCCGAACGCCCGATCCTCCAGTACGGCGACCCGGGCACGCTACGGATCCAGAAGCTGCTGGCCGGGTCCGACGCCGCGTTCGGCAACCAGGAAGGCGCGATCTTCGACCTGGACGCCTTCCCCGGCTATCCCGCCGCCCAGAACGGCGGCGGCACGCCGATCAACGACGCGGCCGTGGCCTTCGACCTCAAGGCCATGGGCCTGAAGTTGATGTCCCAGGCCAACAACCATGCCACCGACTTCGGCGTCGAGGGCATGGTCGAGACCAGCAAGGCGCTGGACGCCGCCGGCATCGCCCACGCCGGCACGGGCCAGGACCTGGCGGCCGCGCGGGCCCCGGCCTATGCGTCCACCGCCAAGGGCGTGGTCGGTTTGGTCGCGGCGGCGGGGACCTTCACCGACCTGTCGGTGGCGGCCGCGCCCAATCCCGCCCGCCACTTCCGCGCCCGGCCGGGCCTCAGCCCGCTGCGGACCCAGGAGTTTCAACTCGTCACGCCCGACCAGATGGCGGTCCTGCGCCAGATCGCGGCCCGGTCGCTGACGCCCGACGCGGCGCTGAACCCGGAGGTCCGCAGCGACGCCAAGAGCGTCCAGGAGCTGACCATCGGCCGCACGACCTTCCGCGTGTCCGCCGCCTCGGGCCTCGGCTACGACCTCAACAAAGACGACCGCGCCGCCGTGCTGGCCAGCGTCAAGGAGGCTCGCGCCAAGGCCGACCTGGTGGTGTTCTCGGTCCACGCCCACGAGACCGCCTCGGCCGATCCCGAGGACCTGCGCCCCGCCGACTACCTGCCGCCGCTGTTCCACGACCTGATCGACGCCGGCGCCGACATCGTGGTGCGCCACGGCCCCCACGCCCTGCTGGGCGTCGAGATCTACAAGGGCCGGCCGATCTTCTACGGCATGGGCAGCCTGATGTTCCAGGTCGGTGACAAGGACCGCCGGTTCCGCGGCTTCCTGCTGCCCGAGAGCTGGTACGACGGGGCCGTGGCGGTCAGCGAGTTCCAGGGCGGCCAAGTCGCGGTGATCCGCATCCATCCCTTCGTCCAGAACCTGAAGGACGACCGCCTGATCGGCACGCCCACCACGCCGTCGCACGAGGCCGCCCAGCGGATCCTGGCCCGCATCCAGGCCGCTTCGGTGCAGTTCGGGACCAAGATCGAGATCGAGGGCGATGTCGGCGTGATCCGCGTGGCCGCCAAGAGCCGATGATCGGCCGCCGGTTCACGCCCGTCGCGATCACGTGCGCCTTGCTTTTGGGCCACGCGGTCCCGTCGCGCGCTCAAGCCCCCGATCCGCGCCTATACGCGGCGATCCGCGAGGAAGGGCTCGAACACAGCCAAGCGATGACCTTCGCCACGAGCCTGGCCGATGGGGTCGGCGGACGGCTGATGGGCTCGCCCAACATGCGCCGGGCCTACGACTGGTCACAGGCCGAACTGACGCGGCTCGGGCTGAGCAACGTCCATCTCGAACCGATCGGGACCTTTGGCCTCAACTGGCGACAGACGCTCGCCTGGGTGCGGATGTCGGCCCCCGACAGCATGATGTTCGTCGCCCAGGCCGCGCCCTGGTCGGTCGCGACCAAGGGCCCGATCGAGGGCGAGGTCGTCGCGGTCGCGCTCGACAACGATGCGGACCTGACCAGGCTGCGCGGCGCGCTGGCCGGCAAGATCGTGCTGCTGGGCCCGCTACGGCCGACGTCGCCGCCGGGGCAGCTGTTCACACGCTACACCGACGATGAAGTGCTGGACGGCGCGGCCGCCCAAGCCGTCACCGCCTATTACAAGACCGTCGGCGAACGCCGGGCCCGCCAGGCCCAGGAGGCGCTGTTCAAGGCCCGCCGCGACGCCTTCCTGGCGGCCGAAGGCGTACGGGCGGTCATCCTGCCGAGCCGGGAAACCGACGGCGGCGGCGGCAGTGGTATCCTGGCCGTCGACGGCTCGGAACTGGGCGGCCGCCCCTGGATCGCCGCCGAGCGCCCGCCCTTCCCGATCGCCTATGTCGCCATCGAGGACTTCGGCCGCGCCTGGCGGCTGGCGCGCTCGGGCGCGGCGGTGCGGCTGCAGCTCGACATCCAGACCGAAGAGGCCGGACAGAGTGAGCCCGGCTACAACGTCGTGGCCGATCTGCCGGGATCCGATCCCGCCCTCGCCCCACGGATCGTGCTGGCCGGCGCCCATCTCGACAGCTGGGCGGCTGGGACCGGGGCGGTCGACAACGGGGCCGGCGTCGCGGCCACGCTCGAGGCGGTCCGCATCCTGAAGGCCCTCTCGCTCAAGCCGCGCCGCACGATCCGCGTGGTGCTCTACGGCGGCGAGGAGGAGGGTCTGCTGGGCTCGGAGGCCTTTGCCCGCCAGCATCTGGGCCACGTTCCAAGATCGACGGCGCCGGACCAGATGGCGCTGGCCGTGGAAGGGCGGCGCCAGAAGGTCGGGCCGTTGCAAACCCAGCCGGGCTACGCCGACTTCTCGGCGGCCTATAACCTGGACGGCGGTTCGGGACGCATCCGCGCCGTGTTCGCCGGCGGCAATCCCGCGCTGGCGGCGACCTATCGCCAATGGATCGCGCCGCTGAAGGACCTGGGCGTGCTGGCGGTCTATGACGGGCCCCACTGGCCGGCCGACCAGTCGACCTTCACCGAGATCGGCCTGCCGGGCGTCTCGTTCCTGCAGGACCCGCTCGACTACGACAGCCGCGCCCATCACACCAATCTCGACACCCTGGAGCGGATCTCGCCCCAGGACCTGTCCCAGGCCGCGACGGTGCTGGCCGTCTTCCTGATCAACAGCGCCAACGCCGACGCGCGCCTGCCACGGCCGCCGCCGCCCTAGACGCATCACTGAAGTCGCCACTTGACGATCGATCGCTCATAGCGCAATACTGAAGCCAACACTTCACTATTTGAGGTAGGCCGATGAAAGAGCCGTCCGTGATCCACAGCACCTTCGTGATCGAGCGCCACTATTCCGCGCCGCCCGCCCGGGTGTTCCAGGCCCTGGCCGAGCCGGCCCAGAAGCGCCGCTGGTACGCCGAAGGCGGGGCCAACGCGATCGAGGTCTATGAACTGGACTTCGAAGTCGGCGGGCCCGAGCGAGTGATCTACCGCTTCAAGCCGGGCGGGCCGTTCCCCGGGACCATCCTGGCCAACGAAGGCGTGCACCTGGAGATCACCCCCGAGCGCCGCGTGGTGATTTCCTCGACCATGGCGATGGACGGACGGATCTTCTCGGCGTCGCTGGTGACGTTCGAACTCCTGCCCGACGCCGGCGGAACCACCCTGGTCTGCACCCACCAGGGCGCGTTCTTCGAGGGCGCCGACGGGCCGCGGATGCGCGAGCACGGCTGGGGCAAGCTGCTGGACCAGTTGGCCGCGTTCCTGGCGTCCCAACCGATCTTGTGACGATCGTGTCCGACATCGACCGCCTGTTCCACGCCCTGGGTGACCCCACGCGCCGCGCGATCCTGGACCGGCTGAGCCGCGCCCCGGACTCGGTCTCGCGCCTGGCCGTGCCGCTGGGGATCACCGTGACGGCCGTCGCCCAGCACTTGCAGGTGCTGGAAGAGGCCGGCCTGGTGCGCACCGAGAAGGTCGGCCGCGTGCGCACCTGCCGGATCGACGAGGCGGGCTTCACGCGGCTGGAGCGCTGGATCGGCGACCACCGCTCGGTCTGGCATGGACGGCTGGACCGGCTGGGCGATCTGCTGGCCGACCCCAAGGCCGACCCCAAGGCCGACTAGGCGGCCAAGGCTCCGCTTCGGAACCTTGGCCGCACCCCCCGCATTTCCCTCCCCGAACCTCGGCGCGCATCGCGCTCGGACACAACGGAGACGGACATGCTCGGCACGATCCTCATCATCATCCTGATCCTGGCCCTGATCGGCGCCCTGCCGACCTGGGGCCACAGCCGGTCGTGGGGCTACTTCCCCAGCGGCGGCCTGGGCCTGATCCTGGTCATCCTGATCATCCTGGTGCTGATGGGTCGAATCTAGCGGTCCAGAGAACGGACGGGGACGCGCGCATGCGCGCGTCCCCAATCGCATACACGCCCCTCCCCCGACGATCGTTGTTCGCCTAAGGTCGCGGCAAGAACGAGAGTCGCGGGGCAAGATGACCGACACCACCGTACCCGCGCCCCAAGTCGCGCCCCTGAGCGCCTGGCGCCGCACCCGGGCCATTCTCGGCGGATCGGCCGGCAATCTGGTCGAGTGGTACGACTGGTTCGCCTACGCCGCCTTCTCGATCTATTTCGCCAAGGTCTTCTTCCCCAAGGGCGATCAGACCGCCCAGCTGATGCAGACCGCCGCGATCTTCGCCGTCGGCTTCGGCGCGCGGCCGGTCGGGGCCTGGTTGATGGGGCTCTATGCCGACCGCAAGGGCCGCAAGGCCGCCCTGACCCTGGCGGTGGGGCTGATGTGCGCCGGCTCGCTGATCATCGCGCTGACCCCCGGCCACGCCAAGATCGGCGACGCCGCCCCGATCATCCTGCTGCTGGCCCGCCTGCTGCAAGGCCTGTCGGTCGGCGGCGAATACGGGGCCAGCGCCACCTATATGAGCGAGATGGCTGGGCGAAAGCGCCGAGGCTTCTGGTCCAGTTTCCAATATGTCACGCTGATCATGGGCCAGTTGGTGGCGGCCCTGGTGCTGGTGATCCTGCAGAACACCCTGGACAAGACCCAGCTGGCCGACTGGGGCTGGCGCATCCCGTTCTTCGTCGGGGCGGCCCTGGCCGTGGTGGTGTTCTGGATCCGCACCGGCATCGAGGAAAGCGTCTCGCACCAGAACGCCACCGAGCGCGACCCGATCAGCCAGCGCCAGATCGTCTGGGTCTCGGCCCTGCTGCTGGGCACGATCGCGGCGATGATCGTCGGCTTCACCGATGTGTCGTTCGCCGCCACGCTACAGTACGCGGCGGTGGCCCTTCTGCTGGCGACCTACGTTGCCCTGGCCGCGCCGCTGGTTTCCAAACATCCCAAGCAGACCCTGGCGATCATCGGCCTGACCGCCGCCGGCTCCTTGGCCTTCTACGCCTACACCACCTACATGCTGAAGTTCCTGACCAATACGGCGGGCTTCGACAAGGCCACGGCCGGGGCGATCAACCTGGCCACCCTCTTCGGCTTCATGCTGATCCAGCCGCTGTTCGGCTGGCTGTCGGACAAGGTGGGCCGCAAGCAAATGCTGGTCTTCGCCTTCGGGGTGGGCGCCCTGATCGCCTGGCCCGTCTTCACCCTGACCGCCAAGGCGAGCACGCCCCTGATCGCCTTCGGCCTGATCTTCGCGGCCCTGATCGTGCAGTCGGGCTACACCTCGATCAGCGCCGTGGTGAAGGCCGAGCTGTTCCCCACCCACGTGCGGGCGCTGGGCGTGGCCCTGCCCTACGCCCTGGGCAACGCCGCGTTCGGCGGCACCGCCGAATATGTGGCCCTGTGGTTCAAGTCCCAGCACATGGAGAGCGGCTTCTACTTCTATGTGGCGGCGATCATGGCCGTGGGCCTGACCGTGTCGCTGCTGCTCAAGGACACCGGTAAGCACAGCCTGATCCTTGAGGACTGATACCGCTCCCCCTTTCGCCGACTCTCGTTCTCGACCTAAGTTCGCGCCATGCACGCCTCGATCCGCCACACCCTGCACGCCTTCCCGCTGCCGACCTTCGATCTGGTGGTCCTGGGCTTCTTCCTGTTCTGCTGGCTGTTCTACGAGCCCATGCTCAAGCGGCTGGGCCACGAGAAGAACGTCATCAACACCGACATGACGGTGATCCGTCGCCGGTGGATGGCCGAGATGGCGGTGCGCGAGATCGCCCTGCTGGACGGCCAGCTGCTGGGCCACGCCATCAACTCGGCCTCATTCTTCGCCTCGAGCAACCTGATCCTGATCGCCGCGGCGGCCGGGGTGCTGTTCGGCGGCGACAGCGCGCTGAAGTCGATCGAGGGCCTGGCCGTGCTGGCCCCGGCCTCGGCCCTGGTGTTCCAGATCAAGATGGGCGTGGTGCTGATCGCCCTGGCGCGCGGCCTGCTCGACTTCATCTGGGCGATCCGGCAGATGAACTACTGCCTGGCCGCCATCGGCGCGACGCCGATGTGGGCCCCACGCCCCGTGCTGGAAGAGTATGCCGAGGCGACCGGCGCGATCCTCAACCCCGCCCTGTCGGCCTTCAACGCCGGGGTGCGCGGCTATTATTTCGCCCTGGCGGCCGCGGCCTGGCTGCTGGGACCAATCGCCTTCGCGATAGCGACGGGCGGCGCCATGGTGCTGCTGCTCTGGCGCCAGCGCCGCAGCCCGGCCTCGGCCGCCGTGCGCAAGATCCGCCAGATCCTCGAGCGCCAGCCGGTGGTGGTGGGGCCGCACCTGATCGGCAAGGACAGCGAGCAGGTTTAGGGGCGCCTCCTAGATCCCCAGCCCTCGTCCCTGGATCGCGGCGAACAGGGCGAAGACGACCACGGCCAGGACCACCACCGGCGGGCTGAAGCCGATCCTCACCACGCCTTCGCTGGCCGGGGTCTCGCCCGCGCCGCCGGGGATCAGCAGCAGCGGCAGAGAGGCCAGGCCGATCTCCGTCACCGTGTCGTGCAGGCTTCGACCCGCGTGCGGTCCCTGATAGAGCAAGGCCGCCAGGACCGCGCCGGCCACCGCGACCAGCCAGGCCGTGCGCGCCGCGCCACGAGCACGCGCCCGGTCCGGCCAAAGTCCCGTCAGAGCCCGCGAGGTGACGACCACGGCCGCGCCGTAGATCGCCACGCCGACCGCCCCCAACACGATCCGCCACCACAAGCGCGGCTCACCCAGCAGGTCCCGCGCCACGAAATAGCTGTCGCCGTCCCGCAGCAGCATGGCCTGGACCAGATAGCCGCCCTCCCAGAACAGGCTGAACGCGGTCACCAGGATCAGGAACAGCCGCGGGCTCGCGCGATAAGCCGCGATGCGCGATCGCAAAGCCCAGGCCGCCAGGCCCAGCAGCAGGTTGGTCAGCGGTCCCGCCGCGTCGATCAGGGGCGAGGCGCGGTCGCAGCGGAACAACGACGAGGTCAGGAGCTCGACCTGTCCGCCCAGGGCCAGGCAAGCGCCGCCATGGCCCAGCGCCTCGTGGGCGAAGGTCACCAGGCACATGGCGATCAGGGCCAGGGCGCCGATCGTCGGCGGGCTGTCGCGCTGGGCGGTCGCCGTATCCGGATGCTCGATCGATGACGCCATGAAGTCCCCCGACGGGCATGCCTGTCTCTACACCCCGATTTCGGCCCGCGCCTTCTTGGTCAGCTTGGCGGCGATCAGGCCGTGGGCGGTCTTCAGCCAGTCGGCCACTTCGTCCGCGTCCTCGGCGGCCAGGTCCTCGAAATACAGCCACTTGGCGCGAGCCAGATAGGGCGCCGGCGCGGCGCGGCCGGTCTCGCTCAGCACCTCGAACGCCACCTCCGAGGCCTTCAACGAAAAGCCGTTGCGTCCCACCGCCCCGCCCAGCACGGCGAACATCTTGCCACCCACCTTGTAGACGTGGTCGTCGCCCCACTGGATCGTCATGGTCGCGCCCGGCAGGGCCATGGCGGCGGCGTCAAAGGCCTTGGGGGTCATGCCTCGACTCCGGTCCCGATCGGACACACCACGCCCGTGCCGCCGATGCCGCAATAGCCCTCGGGATTCTTGGCCAGGTATTGTTGATGATAGTCCTCGGCGAAATAGAACGGCCCGGCCGCGCCGATCTCGGTGGTAATCGCCCCCAGGCCCTGGGCGTCCAGCGCCTGCCCGTAGGCTTCCTTGCTGGCCACCGCCGCGGCGGCTTGGCTGTCGGAGGTCACATAGATCCCCGAGCGGTACTGCGTGCCGATGTCGCCGCCCTGGCGCATGCCCTGGGTCGGATCGTGGTTCTCCCAGAAGATCTTGAGCAGGGCTTCGTAGGTCACGACGCGGGGGTCGAACACGATCTGCACCACCTCGGTGTGGCCAGTGCGGCCCGTGCAGACCTCCTCATAGGTCGGGTTGGGGGTGATCCCGGCCGCGTAGCCCGCGGCGGTGACATGGACTCCCGGGACCTTCCAGAACACCCGCTCCACGCCCCAGAAACAGCCCATGGCCAGAACCGCGATCTCCGTGCCGTCGGGATAGGGGCCCTTCAGCGCATGGCCGTTGACGAAGTGCTTGTGGGCCGTCGGGATCGCCGCGGCGCGCCCCGGCGGGGCGGTGTCGACGGTCGGGATTTCAACGGACCTGGGGGAAGACGGCATGGCTTGGCCTCGGCAAGGAACTCACAGCCCAACATAAACGCCTCGTGGTCCCGTTTCACCTCGTATGGCCGCTTGTGCGCGCAACCTTCCTGAGTATATTGCGCCCCTTCCTGCGTCGGGGGGCTCAACCGCCTTTCGAATCGAGTGCGCATGGTGAGGTGGCCGAGTGGTTGATGGCGCACGCTTGGAAAGCGTGTTTAGGTGAAAGCCTAACGAGGGTTCGAATCCCTCTCTCACCGCCACACACCCTACCAGAACACCCCAGACTTGCGTTAAGCTTCGCCACATCTTGAGGGCGCGCCGTGGCTTCGGCCGCGCCTCATGGCGGGGAAGCGCGATGAAGCACGCGGTGATCTACGTGCCTGGGTCCAACCAGCACATGCTGGCCCAATCGCTGCTGGTGGTGGCCGAACGGATCGCGGCCTGCCTCAAGGCCGAGCGCGCCGATCTCGACGACGTACGCGTCACCCTCGTCAAGGGCGACCTTCATCTGGGCGAGGCGTCCGCCGATCGCGTCACCCTGGAAGGCCTGGCAGACGGGACCTGGCGCGAATTGGTCGATCTCTACGAGGCCAACTATCTGGAGGCCTTCGTCGCGCGGTTCACCGAGCAATCCTCGCTGGAACGGGCCTTCAGCGCGATCAGAATCTTCGCCGGAAACCTAGGCCAACTGGGGCTGATCTTCACGGGCCGCAGCAAGGGGCTTCTCGACCGCCTCCAAGGCGCCTTTCTGACCAGCCTGACGATCTTCCTGGCCTTATACCTTGTCTATTGGAGCGCCGTCGCCGCCGCCGCCGTGTTCGGCATCGAAGCGATGTTCGAGCAGGATGCATCCAGGACGGGCTTCTACGCCGCCGCCTTAGCGGCGGGCAGCACGGCGCTGGGCTTCGCCTTCAAGACTTGGGTCGCCAAGTTGGAACGCTCGGCGATCGAGTTCTACGCCCTCTGCGAGTACATCAAGGACGATACGATCTTCGCCGAGAGCCAGGCCATGGTACGCGATGGCGTAGTCGCTCTGCGCCGCAAGGGCTACGAGCGGGTGGATATGCTGTGCTTCAGCATGGGCTGCCTAATCGCCGGCGACACGCTCTATCCCCGCCGCGCTGGCCTGCGACGAACCTCTGATCAGATCGATGACTGGATCACGGTCGGTTACCCCTATGACTTGGTGAAAGTCGCCTATCCAGGCTATTTCGATGACCGCCAGGCACCAGCGGTAACCCACGCGACCTGGTGGAACGTGACCGAGGGGTCGGACTTTCTGGGCTCCAACTTCCGCAACGACGACGACAATGGTCCGCCGGCCGAGGATTCCGGGATCTTCTTCAAGGGTGGCCTCCAGGCCCGGCCGGCGCGAAATTTCTATTTCGCCCCGCCCAAACCCGCAGTGAAACGATCTTGGCTGGACGCCATCGTGCCGTTCCGCCGGGTCTCCAACCACGGACTCTATTGGGACGCCCACGACCCGTTCGCGTCTTCCTGCTTCGCGCCGCTGGTGCAGGCCGGGTTCTGCAATCCGCCCATCGCCAAGTCGCCGCCGACCCCGGCGCTGGACGCCGCCTGATCCGAAGGCCTAGTACCCCCGCTCGTCCAACCACCCCTCCACCGCCGTCACCGCCCGCGGCAGCAAGTCAGGGCGTTCAATGTAGTAGTGGTCGGCGTCCTTGATCTCGACGTAGCGCTTGTCGGAACTGGCCAGGGCGGCGAACAGGCGCTGGGCGTGGCTGGGGGTGCAGGCCAGATCCGCCGTGTTGCTGATCACCAGGGTCGGGCATGTCACGTTGGCGGCGTTGAGCACGCCATTGGCGCGGCTTTCGTCGAAGCTCCACTGCGACAGCCATGAGCGCAGGGTGGTGAACCGCGCCAGGCCCACCGGCCCGTCATTGGCGATGCGCGGATCGCCCAGATAGCAGGTGTGGGGACGGCGGTCGGAGGGGTCCTGGGTCGGGTCGGTCCAGCGCACGTCGCACATGGTGCCGTACACCACGAACGGCCGCTCCATGTCGGGATCGACGGTCCTCAGCGCGTCCAGCGTCGCGCGAACCCGGGCGGTGATGCGGCGGTTGCGGGCCAGTTGGGCCGCGCGGAAGCGAGCGACGAAGGCCATGTCATAGGGCGGCTGATGCGGACAGTCAGGGGCGTAGATGTTCAGGTCGTGGTCGCGCTCGAACGGCCTGTCCTCGTCCAGAATCGAGGGGTCCAGCCATTCGGTCAGGGTCACCGAGCGGCTGATATGGGCGGCCAGCAGCATGATCCCGTCGGCGGGCTGAAGCCCCGCGCCGATCAGGTCGACCGGGTCGCCGGCCGGTGTCTCCGTGATGGTCGGGTTCGTCGCCTGGTCTTGGTAGAACAGCGACAGCGAGCCGCCGCCCGACCAACCGCCCAGGATCACCTTTTCATAGCCGAACCGGGTCTTCAGGTCGGCGATGCAGGCGCCCAGGTCCAGCACGCACTTTTCCAGGATCAGGGCCGTGTCGTTGCCGCGGTAACGCGTGTTGCAATAGACGACGTGCCGCCCGGCCTTCGCCAAGGCCGTGACCAGCGGCAGGAACGAACCGCCGCCGATCGGGTGGCTGAACAGCACCACGGTCTTGCTGTCGCCGGCTTCGGGCCGAATGCGCATGCACTCGACGAACACCTGGCCGTCGGGACCGCCATAGGTCTCCTTGAGGCGCGAGCGTTCTGCATAGGCGTAGCCGTAGGGCTCGCGGACGATGCGCACCGGATCCTTCGCCATCTTGCCTCCCGTAACGTAACATCGTTATGCGGAACCCAAGGGGCGGCCACTGTCCCCGGGGAAGTCAAGGCGGCCACGCGAGGGCCACCAGGGAGCACCGGCCATGGCGCAGCATCCGACGGGCATCCATCACCTGGCCTTCATGGCCGGCGACATCAAGAAACACATCGCCTTCTTCAGCGAGGTGATGGGCTGTCCGCTGGTGGCCCTGTTCGACATGCACGGTGTGCCGGGGGGCTTGCACGCCTTCCTGCGGATGAACGACCACGGCTATTTCTCGATCGTCCAGTTGCCGGACGTCGACAAGATCCCGATCCAGCTGGGCGTCACCCACGCCGGCAACGGCGCCCTACCCAGCGCGCCGGGCACGCTGCAGCACCTGGCCTTCCGCGCCGACACCGAGGAGGCCCTGCTGGCCCTGCGCGATCGCATCCGCGGCCACGGCGTCAATGTGATCGGCCCCATCGACCACGGCATGTGCCGCTCGATCTATTTCGCCGGACCCGACCAGATGACCCTGGAGGTCGCCTGCTCGTCCGAGCCGATCGACCCGGCCCGCTGGATCGACCCCGCCGTGCTGGCCAAGGCCGGGATCAGTTCCGAGGAGGCCGCCCGCTTCAAGGCCCCCGCCCCCTATGACGGCCCCAGCCCCGCGCCCCAACCGGCCTACGACGAGACCAAGCCGCACATGGCCTATCCGAAGAAGGCCTATCTTCAGATGCTGGCCGTGCCGGACGCGGTGATTACCGCCTCGGCCTCGTACCCCGAGCCGCCGGTCAAGGCTTCGGCGGGGGCGCCCGCCGAGGTCTGACCTCCTTGATCAGGTCGATCAGCGCCCGCAGCGCCGCCGAGACATGGCGGCGATTGGGATAGTAGAGCGCCAGGCCGGGAAAGGCCGGCGTCCAGGCGTCCAGCACCTGGACCAGTCGGCCGGCCGCCAGGTCGGCCTGGACATTGAAGGCGCTCATATAGGCCAGCCCCACCCCAGCCAGCACCGCCTCGCGCATCAAGCCCATCTCGTCCAGGGTGATCGGTCCCTGGACATCGATCCCCATCGTCTCGCCGCGCCGCTCGAACTCCCAGCGATAGATCGAGCCGCTGGCCATCCGGGCGCGGATGCACGGCAGGCCCAGCAGGTCGGCGGGGACGTTCGGCCTGGGATGGCGCGCGAAGACGTCGGGCGAGCCGACCACCACCATGCGCTGGTCCGGCCCCAGGGGCACGGCGATCATGTCCTTGGGCACGGCCTCGATCAGGCGAAGCCCGGCGTCGAACCCGTCGATGACGATGTCGACCAGCTTGCCCTCGGTGACGATCTCGACCTTCACCGTCGGATGGCGGCGCATGTATTCCAGGATCAGCGGCTCGAAGACCTGCCGCGCGGCGCCGATCGAGGTGTTGAGACGCAGCGTGCCGGTCGGCGCGGCGCCGTGGCTTCCGGCTCGCTCCATGGCCACGCGCAGGTCGGTCAGGGCCGGGGCGACGCCGGCGACGAACAGCTCGCCCGCCTCGGTCAGGGAGACGCTGCGGGTGGTGCGGTTGAACAGCCGCACGCCCAGCCGCTGCTCCATCGCCGCCACGGCCTGGCTGAGCGCCGAGGCCGACATGCCCAGCTCGCGCGCCGCCGCCCGGAAGTTGCCGTGACGCGAAACGGCGACCACGGCGTCGAACTCGGCCAGCTTGATCATTGTTCCGATTTCCAGGACGCGTCGTGCCGAAATGATCGGCTTATGCGGACAATCCTAGCCGCCTATCTACGCCTCCACCAGTCACAGGAGGCTCCCATGCGGACCTTGGACCAGATCTATATCGACGGCGCGTTCGTGACGCCCCACGGCGAGGCGCTGTTTGACCTGCACAACCCCGCCAGCGGCCAGGTGATCGGCCAGGTTCGCCTGGGCGACGTCGAGGACGCACGCCGCGCGATCGCGGCCGCCAAGCGCGCCTTCGCGACCCTCCGCATGACGACCCGCGAGCAGCGCATCGCCCTGCTCCACCGGCTGCACGCGGCGGTCGCCGCGCGGATCGACGACATCACCGAGGCGACCATTCTCGAATATGGCGCGCCGGTCTCGCGCGCCCGCTGGGGCGCGCAATACGCCGCCGACGCCTTCCTCAACGCCGCCAGGACCCTGGAGGACTATCCCCTGGTCCGCCGCATCGGCGCGGCCGAGGTGGTGATGGAGCCAGTCGGCGTGGTCGGGTTGATCACGCCCTGGAACGCCAATGCGGGCTTCATCTGCAACAAGCTGGCCTTCGCGGTCGCGGCCGGCTGCACCGCGGTGATCAAGCCCAGCGAGATGAGCGCGATCCAGACCCAGGTGGTCATGGAGGCCCTGCACGAGGCCGGCCTGCCGGCGGGGGTGTTCAACATCGTCAACGGCCTGGGCGAGG
>FTJN01002637.1_pt3 | contig 35221 bp, 34 predicted proteins | sample 1658361 | NCBI WGS metagenome assembly FTJN01 (sample SAMEA3914819, study PRJEB12502) | metagenome | biome: forest; material: soil | place: Canada | collected 2010-06-26 | depth 0.3 m
CGATCGCCGTCCTGGCCTTCGCCGCCGGCTTCCTGCTGATGGGCGGACAGTTCACCCTCTACGGCCTGACCCCGCCCTACTACCCGGCCGCCGTGCGCGCCACCGGCGTGGGCGCGGCGGTGGCGGCGGGCCGCGTGGGCTCGATCCTGGGGCCGTTGGCGGCGGCGCAGCTGATCGGCGGCGGCGCCAGCGGCGCGGCGGTGGTCGGGGCGCTGGTGCCGGTGGTCATCGTGGCCGGCGTGGTGGCGGGGGTGCTGACGCTGTTCCCTCGCGACGGTTGAGGAGCAAGGCCGGGGACATGCACTTGTGCGTGTCCCCTAATGCCGTGCGCCGTCTGGGGACACGCACAAGTGCATGTCCCCGATCGTGGCGGCTACGAATTACCCTCGCTGATCTCCACCACCTCTTCAAACGTCCGCAGCCCCGGCCGTTGCGCACAAACGAGCACCGCCATGTTCCCCGGCAGATGCTGGTTGGCCAGCATCTTCTCGTGGGCGGCGGGGATGTCGTCCCAGGGGAAGACTTCCGACAGGCAGGGGTCGACGCGGCGGTCGATGACCAGCTGGTTGGCGGCCGAGGCCTGCATCAGGTTGGCGAAGTGGCTGCCCTGGACGCGCTTTTGGCGCATCCACAGGAAGCGGGCGTCCATGGTCAGGTTGAAGCCGCTGGTGCCGGCGCAGATGGCGACCATGCCGCCGCGTTTGACGACAAAGACGGACACCGGGAAGGTCGACTCGCCCGGGTGTTCGAACACCAGGTCGACGTCCTTGTTGCCGGTGACCTGCCAAATGGCCTTACCGAACTTGCGGCTCTCCTTCATGTAGTCGCTGAATTCGGGACCGTTGACCGTCGGCAGCTGGCCCCAGCAGTTGAATTCCTTGCGGTTCAGCACCGCCTTGGCGCCCATGCTCTTGACGAAGTCGATCTTGTCGTCGTCGCTGACCACGCCGATCGCGTGGGCCCCGGCCACGGCGGCCAGCTGGACGGCGAAGACGCCCAGGCCGCCCGAGGCGCCCCAGACCAGCACGTTCTGACCGGGCTTCAACTCATGCGGCTTGTGGCCGAACAGCATGCGGTAGGCGGTGGCCAGGGTCAGGGTGTAGCAGGCGGCCTCTTCCCAGGTCAGGTGCTTGGGGCGCGGCATCAGCTGGCGCGACTGCACGCGGCAGAACTGGGCGAAGCTGCCATCTGGCGTCTCATAACCCCAAATTCTTTGGCTAGAGGAGAACATCGGGTCGCCGCCGTTGCACTCCTCGTCGTCGCCGTCGTCCTGGTTACAGTGGATGACCACCTCGTCGCCGGGCTTCCAGCGCCGGACCTTGGCGCCCACTTTCCAGACGATGCCCGAGGCGTCGGAGCCGGCGACATGGAAGGGCTGCTTGTGGCCGTCCAGCGGGCTGATCGGCTCGCCCAGCGCGGCCCAGACGCCGTTGTAATTGACCCCGGCGGCCATCACGAGCACCAGCACCTCGTCCTCGCCGATCTCCCAGGTGGGCACGACCTCGACCTGCATGGCCTGGGTCGGCTTGCCATGCCGCTCCTTGCGGATGGCCCAGGCGTACATGGACTTGGGCACGTGAAAGGCCGGCGGGATCTCGCCGATCTCGTACAGGTCCTTCAGCTCGGTCTTGCTCAGCGTCTCGGTCGTCGTCATGTCACTCCCCGGGTCTTCGGCGCTGCAACACAAACGCCTGACTGGCTCTCCGCGCTCCGTGGATCGTTCCGCGCGGTCGAAACCCGGCGTCGATCCATCGTTTTCGGCTTCACGGCGAGAGTTCCCGCCCCGAAGCCATCTAAGCTGTGACAAGTGTTTGACTCTGGCAAGGGGAAATCTTGTGCGACGCAGCATGGTTGCGCGTGAAACCTTATTCGCGGATTGGGTAGCCCTGGGTAAGGCGCGCGCCGCGCTCGCGATCCGGTCGCTCCGTGGAGCGATGGATGGGGCCCTCTACCCGTCACGACGGTGGGCGGGACGATTATATGTTGAGCAAAGCTTGACCACTCTCCACAGTGGTGTTGTTGAAAGGCGCTCGCGTCTTGAGGCGTAATAGGAAATAACCTATATCAGAGGTCTGATTTGCCCATCCCCGTTGGGTTCGCCGCTGGTCCTGCCGGCTACGCGCTCGTCGACCTCAAAGAGGCGCTTGATGCTGCTCACGATGCTCGGGACGGACGGGGCGGCGACTGGTTGCAGCGCCTGATGTTCGTCTATGTCAAGGAACGGCTGGCGTCGAAGTCTCCCGCGGAGCTTGAGGTCTATCTTCGATCGCGTCGCGTCTGGCGGCGCGACGGCGTTCACGCCGTGTTCAAATCGGTCGATGAACCTTGCGTGGCCTATGCCGCTCTAGAATTCGACGACGGCGTTCAGATCTTGGTTTTGGGTTTCTGTCATAGATACCCGCGTTCGGAAGAAGCCTGGTGGCTGGAGCACATCCGGCCTCGATTGAGGCAATATGTATGATCAGATTTGACCTTCAGCGTTCCTTCGACGAGCCAGCCGACGCGTTGACGTCGGACGCGCCGGTCATCTCGCGCGGCCGCGCCGGCGCGCCGAGGCCGCACACCCTGGTGGAGGGTCTGGCCGACCGCAAGATCCGCAAGCTGGGCCATGATCAGGTGAACCTGGCGGCCGTGGAGATCGGCGAGCGGCTGCGCGACGCCAGGCACCTGCGCGGCATGACCCAGGCCCAGCTCGCGGTCAGCGCCAACTGCAAGCAGAGCGACATCAGCGACATCGAGCGCGGCAAGGGCCGCGAGGGGCCCAGCTATCGCCTCCTGCGCGCCCTCGCGCGGGCGCTGGAGGTCGAGCTGCCGATCAACCCCGCGCCGTTTCCGGAATTCGTCAACGAGAGCGAGGGCGCGGTGATCTTCACGTCCGCGTCCTACGAGGACTGCATGGCCCTGGCCCCGGGATCCTTCTGGTCGGAAGCCGTCGAGAGCGCGATATCGCATCTGGTCGAGGTCGCCGACAAGGCGTTCGCCCCCCCCACCTGCCACCTGCTCAATGTGGGTCCCGCCGCCAAGGCCCGGTTCCGGCTGCCCGACAACACGGTCATCGCCAAGCTGTGGGGCAAGGGCGACGTGGAGGTTCGCAACGCCATCCATCACTTCAAGCGCGAGCACGAACCCCTGGCGATCGTCGACGTCGGCAGCGAGATCTCGATCGAGACGCACAACAACGACACGATGCTGCTGGTGGCCATGCCGGCCAGCGTGCTGCTGCAGCGCCCGTCGGCCGAGGTCGACTGAGCGCGGCATGCACACGCTCTATCACTACGCCGATCTGATCTCCGCCCTGTTCGGCCTGGTGGGCGCCTTTGTCCTGGGGTGGCCCGCGCTGAAGGCGGTGACGGCCAAGGCCTATTGGGAGCAGCTGACGCGTCTCGAGGCGCGGGCGAGCGGCGAACCCGAGAACGACGCGGCGCTGCACGGCATTCGCCGTCACGTCGAGCGCGGCCAACTGGGCGACTCGCGGAGCGCGGCGGTGGCCAATCTCATTGGCTTTGGCCTGTTGCTTTTGTCCTTCCTGTTCCTGGGCGTGGCGTCCATCGGCAGGCTCGCGGGCGGCTAGAGCATTTTCAAGCGAAGTGGAGCCCGGTTCGCGTGAAGAAAATGCGTAAAAACAAAAGACTAGAGCGCCCGGCCTGATGCCATCAGGTCGGGAAACGCTCTAGAGCCTTTCCAAGTCCGGCGGCATCGGCGAGGGTCCTGGTCATGTGTTCGCCCCTCGCTCGTCACCCCCGATGATCCAGGTCTCCCGCCCCACCGGCTCGATCCTGCTGCTGGAGCTGGACGCCCCACCGGCCAACGCCCTGGGCTTGAGCGTGCGGGCCGAGCTGGTGCGGATCCTCGACGAGATCGCGACCGACGAGGAGGTCCGCGCGGTGGTGCTGACCGGCCGGGGCGGAGTGTTCTGCGCCGGTGACGACCTGCGCGAGGCGCACGGCCGCTCGGGCCCGGAGGCGCTGGCGGCGGTGCAGGACTTCAACCGACTGATGGACTGGGTCGAGGCCCTGCGCGTGCCGGTGATCGCCGCGATCGACGGCTGGTGCTTCGGCGGCGGGCTGGAGCTGGCCCTGGCCTGCGACATCCGCCTGGCCAGCGACCGGGCGGTGTTCGCCGCCTCGGGGGTCAATATTGGCCTGATGGCCTCGGTCGTGCGCCTGCCCCGGCTGATCGGCGCGGCGCGGGCCAAGGCCCACATCCTGACCGGCGCCCAGTTCGGACCCGAGCGGGCCCTGGCCGACGGGATCGTCACCGGCGTCCACGCCCCCGACCGCCTGTTGCCCGAGGCCTTCGCCGTGGCCGAATGGATCGCCTCGCGCGCGCCCCTGGCGGTGGAGGCCGCCAAGCGGGTGATCGACGGCCGCTCCTATGTCGAGGAGGAGCTGCCGGCCCTGGCCGCCAGCGCCGACCATCGCGAGGCCATCGCGGCGTTCATGGCCAAGCGGTCGCCGTTGTTTCGGCGGGGTTAGGGGGCGGCTCTCTCATCAGGTTGTCATCCCGGAAGCTTCGAAGAAGCTGTCCGGGACCCAGGAGGCTGGGCCAATGCGGTGCAGCCGCCCCTGGGTCCCGGACAAGCGCTGCGCGCTTTCCGGGATGACAGCAGTGGTGGGACGTATTTCAGCGTCGTCACCTTCAAACGTGTTACCCTCCCCCTAAGGCGCTAAGCCGCGCCGTCGGCGAGTCCAGGTCCGCTCCGCGGACCATCTCGACGCACCCCGGAAAGGGGTTGCCCCCATGAAGACCTATCCTGGAACGCGCCCCTCGGGTCCCAAGGGCCTGAACGACTCGCGCTCGACCGGCGGTCAGCCCACGCGGCCTCGGCCCGTCGATCCCGACGCCCTGCGCGGCACCAAACAGTCCTGATCCCTTCCTCCCTCTCCTGAAGAGCGCGACATGCACGAGACCAAGGGCGCCAAGCTGGCCGACCGGCTCAAGACCGCCGCCGACGCCAAGCAGGCGTTGCTGGCCAAGCTCAAGCCCAAGGCCGCGGTGGTCGATCCGCTGTTCGCCGAGCGCGGCGTCGAGGCGGCGGCCGAGCTGAAGGCCGTGCGCGTCGAGCGCCAGGCGGCTCGGGCGGTCAAGAGAAGCGCCGCCAACGCCGCGGCCGCCGACGCCCTGGCCGGGTCCGGCCCGAAGACCACGCGCAAGCGGCCGCCGACCGAGGCCGAGGCCAAGGACAAGCGCGACGCCAAGTACGCCGCCCGCAAGTCGCGCCGCTGATGGCCAAATCCGTCCCGGAATTCGTCTCGCCGTTCGGGTCGCAGGACTACGAGCTGCTGTGCGAGAACCTGGTCACCCTGCGCGAGGCCCATATCCGCTCGCGGAACGCCCGGCCGATGCGGGTGGGCGATGTCTGTACGCTCACCCAGGATGGCGAGGTCTACGAGCTGATCGTCACCGACTTCACCGATCGCGGGGCCGAGGGCTGGAGCGTCCGCGCCCGGATCGTCGAGATGCACCGGCGATGAGCACGGCCGGACGCCGCCGGCGGGCCCGCAGCGACGGCGCGACGCGGATCGGCGTCGACCGCCGGACGGGCGGGCTGGTGCGCTGGCAGGGCGGGGCGCGCCGAAGCGGCGGGGGCTGGACCCTGGTGTCCCTGGCCGCCGGCCTTCTGGCCCTGGCCCTGATCGCCGCCCGTACCGCCGGCTGGCTGCACTGGGGCAACCTGTTGATGCTGATCCCGGCGGCCGTGCTGGCCGTGACCTTCGGCGCGGGGCTGATCGCCCTGTTGCGGCGGGGCTTGGCCTGGCTGGCGGGGTAGGGATTTGAAGCCCTACCTTTAAGCCCGCTCATCCCGGCGAATGCCGGGACCCAGATCCCTTAGCGGTGTGTCTGATTGGATAAGCTCGGAGCTCTTGGCGTCAGCCTCAAAACCATTCCATCTGGGTCCCGGCGTTCGCCGGGATGAGCGGAGATGGGGTGGCTACGACCGCTCCACCTGGCTGACATCCCGCACCGCGCCACGCGCCGCGTTGGTGGTCATGGCCGCGTAGGCCCGCAGCGCCGGGGAGACCGCGCGCACGCGGCCGACCGGCTTCCAGGCGTCCTTGCCCCGGGCCAGCATGGCGGCGCGGCGTTCGTTGAGCACGGCGTCCGGCAGGTCCAGGGTGATGCCGCGATTGGGGATGTCGATGACGATCGGGTCGCCGGTCTCGACCAGGGCGATCAGCCCGCCTTCGCCGGCTTCCGGCGAGACGTGGCCGATCGACAGGCCCGAGGTGCCGCCCGAGAAGCGGCCGTCGGTGATCAGGGCGCAGGCCGCGCCCAGGCCCTTGGATTTCAGATAGGTGGTCGGATACAGCATCTCCTGCATGCCCGGCCCGCCCTTGGGGCCTTCGTAGCGGATGACCACCACGTCGCCGGCCTTGACCTGGCCGCCCAGGATGCCGCTGACCGCCGCTTCCTGGCTCTCATAGACCTTGGCCGTGCCATGGAAGGTCAGGATCGAGTCGTCGACCCCGGCGGTCTTCACGATACAGCCTTCGGGCGCGAGGTTGCCGAACAGCACGGCCAGGCCGCCGTCCTTGGAGAACGGGTGCTCGACCGAGCGGATCACGCCCTTCTCGCGGTCGGTGTCCAGCTCTTCCCAGCGCGCGGCCTGGCTGAAGGCGATCTGGGTGGGCTTGCCGCCGGGCGCGGCGCTGAACAGGTCGCGGGCGGTCTGGCTGTTGCTGCGGCCGATGTCCCAGCGGGCCAGGGCCTCGCCCATGGTCGCGGCGTGGACGGTGGGCTGGCTGGCGTCGATCAGGCCGCCGCGCTCCAGCTCGCCCAGGATGGCGGGGACGCCGCCGGCCCGGTGGACGTCTTCCATGTGGACGTCGGCCTTGGCGGGCGCGACCTTGCACAGGCAGGGCACGCGGCGCGACAGGCGGTCAATGTCCTGCATCGAGAAGTCGACCTCGCCCTCGCTGGCGGCGGCCAGCAGGTGCAGCACGGTGTTGGTCGAGCCGCCCATGGCGATGTCCAGGCTCATGGCGTTCTCGAACGCCGCGCGCGTGGCGATGCCGCGCGGCAGGGCCGTGGCGTCGTCCTGTTCGTACCAGCGGTGGCACAGGTCGACGATCACCCGGCCGGCCTCGAGGAACAGGGCCTCGCGGTCGGCGTGGGTGGCCAGGACCGAGCCGTTGCCCGGCAGCGACAGGCCCAGGGCCTCGGTCAGGCAGTTCATCGAGTTGGCGGTGAACATCCCCGAGCACGAGCCGCAGGTCGGGCAGGCGGCCTTCTCGATCGCGGTGACTTCCTCGTCGGTATATTTGTCGTCGGCGGCCACCACCATGGCGTCGACCAGGTCCAGCGAGCGGATCTGGCCCTTGATCACCACCTTGCCGGCCTCCATCGGACCGCCCGAGACGAAGACCACTGGGATGTTCAGCCGCATGGCGGCCATCAGCATGCCCGGCGTGATCTTGTCGCAGTTGGAGATGCAGACGATGGCGTCGGCGCAGTGGGCGTTGACCATGTATTCGACGCTGTCGGCGATCAGCTCGCGGCTGGGCAGCGAATACAGCATGCCGCCGTGGCCCATGGCGATGCCGTCGTCCACGGCGATGGTGTTGAATTCCTTGGCCACGCCGCCGGCCGCCTCGATCTCGCGGGCGACCAGCTGGCCCAGGTCCTTCAGGTGCACGTGGCCCGGGACGAACTGGGTGAAGCTGTTGGCGACGGCGATGATCGGCTTGCCGAAATCCTCGTCCTTCATGCCGGTGGCGCGCCACAGGCCCCGGGCGCCGGCCATGTTGCGGCCGTGGGTGGAGGTTCTCGAACGATAGGGAGGCATGGGCGTCGGTCCTTGGATCGCGCGGAGAGATGCGCCCCTTTCGTGACATTGTGAAATATATTATTCAGCGCTGATAAGGTCGTTGAACGAATGACAATCGACACCCGCCAGCTCCGCCACTTCGCCGCCGTCGCCGACACGCTGCATTTTGGTCGCGCGGCCGAGCGGCTGAACATGACCCAGCCGCCGCTCAGCCAGTCGATCATGGCGCTGGAGCGGACCCTGGGCGCGCCGCTGTTCGTGCGCACCAAGCGCAGCGTCCGGCTGACGCCCTTCGGCGAGCAGTGGCTGCCCCAGGTCCGCGCGGCCCTGGCTTCGCTGGACGCCTTGCCGGGCAGCGCCGTGCGCCTGCGCGACGGGCTCAGCGGCCACCTGTCGCTGTCGTTCGTCAGCACCGCCGACTACAGCCTGCTGCCCGACCTGGTCCGGCGCTATGCCGACGCCTTTCCGGACGTGGAGATCCGGCTGATCGAGGCGACCAGCGACGTGCAGATCCCCGCCCTGGTGGCCGGCGAGCGGCATGCCGGCATCATCATCCCGCCGCATGACCGGGCCCTGCCCGAGCCCCTGGCCTACCGACGCCTCGTGTCCGAGCCCCTGATGGCCGCCGTCCCCGCCGCCTGGATCGAGGATGGACGGCTGCCCGTCGAAGGCGGCGTCCTGGCGCCCGAGGCGCTGGTAGATGTGCCGCTGATCCTGTTTCCCCGCACCGTCGCCCCGGCCTTCCACGACCTGGTGACGGGCTATTTCGCCACGCGCGGGCGGCCGGCGCGGATCGTCCAGGAGGCCATCCAGATGCAGACCATCATCAGCCTGGTCTCGGCCGGCCTGGGCGTCGCCCTGGTCCCGGCCTCGCTGCGCAACCTGGCGCGGGCGGGCGTGCGCTATGTCGAGATCAACGACCCGCCGGTGCTGGAGACGGGCCTGGCCTGGCGACGGGATGACGAGACGCCGACGTTGCGGGAGATGTTGCAGCTGTTGGGGCTCCCTCATCATTCGCCGGGATGAGCGGAGAGGAGGGCGGAGGAAAGCCGAACCCTACCGCCCCTCCGCCAACACCGCGTGATCCAGCGGATCCCCGCCCGATGGCAGGCGCAGCCTCATCTCGCAGACCACGCCGTCGGGCTCGTAGCGCAGGGCGGCCGAGCCTTGCAGGTCGCGCAGGGCGCGGGCGATCAGGCGCGAGCCGAAGCCCTGGCGTTCGGGCGCGGCCACGGGCGGGCCGCCGGTCTCGGTCCAGATCAGGCGCACGGCGCGTTCGTCCGAGGCAAAGGTCCAGGTCAGGCGCACCCGGCCCGTCGGCGTCGACAAAGCCCCGTACTTGGTGGCGTTGGTGGCCAGTTCGTGCAGCAGCATGGCCAGGGCCAGGGCCGCCGAGGGCGGGGCCCAGACGTCGGGTCCGTCGACCTCGATATTGTCCGACAGCGCGTCCTCGACGAACGGCGCCAGGGCCCGGACGGCGACCGCCCGCAGGTCGGCGCCGTGCCAGTGTTCGCGGGTCAGCAGGTCGTGCACCTGCGACAGGCCCAGCAGCCGCGCCTCGAACTTGGCGTAGGCCGACAGCGGGTCCGGATCGCTGCGCAGGGTCTGGGAGGCCATCGACTGGATGGTGGCCAGGGTGTTCTTCACCCGGTGGTTCAGCTCGTTGATCATCAGCCGCAGCTGCTGGTGGTGGCGCTGTTGCAGGCCCTCGGCCGCCTTGCGTTCGGCGATGTCCTCGATGACCGACACGAAGTGGTCGGGCTCGCCCTCGGCGTCGCGCACCAGCGAGACGGTCAGGCTGATCCAGACCGTTTCCCCGGCGGCGGTGACATAGCGCTTCTCGGTCGTGTAGTTCGGCCTGCCGCCGCTGAGCAAGGCGATGACCATGGCCTCGTCGGCGGCCAGGTCGTCGGGGTGGGTGATGGTCTGGAAGTCGCCCGACAGCAGGGCCGCGCGCGGGTGGCCGGCGATGGCGCAGAAGCGGTCATTGACCTCGAGGAAGCGGCCGTCGGGCGCCACCCGGGCCACGCCCATGGCCACCTGGTCGAACACCGCGCGGTAGCGGGCCTCGGCCGCCTCCAGCGCCAGGCGCGCCTGCACCGTCGGGGTCACCACCTCGGTATAGAGCACGATGCCGCCGACCTGGCCGTTCTCCGCCTTCCAGGGGGCCACCGACCAGCGGATCCAGTCGACCCCGCCGTCGGGGCGCGCGAAGACCTCGCCCGGGTGATTGCGCTCGATCCCGTCGCCGATGGCCTGGGCATGGATATCGCGCCAGCGCGGGGGCACGTGGGGGAAGACGTCGTAGTGCACGCGCCCGACCAGCGGCGTGTCGGCCGGCATGTCCTGGTCGGTCAGATAGCGCTCCGAGGCGGCCAGGTAGCGCATGTCGCGATCGAAGATGGCGATGCCGATCGGCGCCTGGCGCAGGGCCGTGAGGACGGGCGACGGCTCGGGCGTCGGGAGGGCATCGACTGGTCCCTGAGTGGTCGTCACCGTTGGCTCACCCCGAAAAATCTCACCGCTTGCAGACCCGAGGGCCGGGTGGGTGTCAAGGTTTGCGCCATGCGGCAAGTTCGCCCCCAGGGATTCAACGCCCATGGTCGCGCTTCCGTCGCGGGGGGCGGGGAATTTGTTTATCTCAAACATCCGTCATCCTCGGACTTGTTCCGAAGACCCCTCGCTCCGCCGGGCTGTTGGTTCAAATTAGGCCGCGATCGCACCGCCCCAGGGGGCGACCTTCTTCGCGGTTGATGCAGGGGTCCTCGGAACAAGTCCGAGGATGACGGAGGGTGGGGAATGGGGAGGCGCGAACCTCACCCCACCTTGGCCAACAACCCCAGCTCTCCCGCCTTCATCACCGCCTCCTGCCGCTTGACCACGCCCAGGCGCTTCTTGGCGGCCTCGATGTGGTGGTGGACGGTGCGGGGCGACAGGGTGAGGATCGCGCCGATCTCCCAGTCGGTCTTGCCGCGGCTGGCCCAATAGAGGCACTGGGCCTGGCGCTCGGAGATCACCCCGTAGTCGGGGTTGTCGTCCTGCAGCTCCCAGTGCTTGAGCATGATCGTGCCGAACACCGTGGCCAGGCTCTCGACCACGGCGCGGGCGGTGGGGTCGGTGGCCTTGGCCTCGGTGGCCATGCGGATCAGCACCTCGTGGCCGGCCGGGCCGAACACGCGGACCACATAGCCGTCGTTCATGCCGAACTCGGCGGCCTCGCCCCACATGGCCTGGGCGCGGTTGTCGCCCAGCGGCCGGGCGTCGGACCAGGCGAACGGGCGGTTCGATTTCTGCAGCAGCTTGATGCACGGGTCGTGGACCACGTGGCGCTCGCCCCAGTAGCGGGCGTCCCAGGCGTCGAAGTCGCGGCGGGCCAGGGTGGGCGGCTCGCGGCCCAGCTGCTCGGCGTTGATCAGGGTGGCGCAGAACCGGTCATAGCCGAACGCCCCGATGGCGCGCCCGAAATGGGCTTCCACCTGGTCGGCGTCGGCGTAGTGCGGCGCCTTGCTGAGAAAATCCCAGGCTTCCTGTTCGGCGGTGTTCAGCACGCGTGCGGTGTTCCCCGTTCGGTCCTAGCCTAGGTCAGGGAAGGGGCGGGGGCCATACCGAGCAACGATAGGGCGGCGTCGTGTTGCAAGGTTGAGACGTTGAGGGGGCTTTCCCTCCCGAGAGCGGGAGGGAAGGAGCGCTTGTTCAAGCCGCCGCTTCGGCGTCCTCGTCCTCATCGTCGCCGCCGAGCAGGGCGCTGAGCACCACGGCCAGGCGTTCGGGCTTGATCGGCTTTTCGACCACGTCCTGCATGCCGGCGGCGATATAGGTGGCCACGTCGCTGGGGTCGGCGTTGGCGGTCAGGGCGACGATCGGCGCGCAGCCGGCCCGGCCGGGCAGTTCGCGGATGGCGCGGGTGGCGGTGACGCCGTCCATGCGCGGCATCTTGATGTCCATCAGGATCAGGTCGAAGCGGCCCGACCTGGCGGCCTCGACGGCCTCGACGCCGTCGACCACCTGTTCGGAAGTGCAGTCGAACATCTCGCACAGGGCCTCGGCGACCATGCGATTGGTGGCGTTGTCGTCGACGATCAGGATGTGGGCCGAGCGGGTGTCCAGGGTCGGCTCGGGGACCGCGTCGGCGGCCAGGCGGGCTTCCGGCGCGGTCAGCGAGAACCGCAGGGTCAGGCCCGCGCCCATATTGGCCTCGGCGCGCAGGGGGCCGCCCATGGCGCGGGTCAGGCCGTGGGCCAGGGCCATGCCGACGCCCAGGGCCAGCTCGTTGCGGTCCTCGATGCTGCCGGCGCCCAACGGATCGTAGACCCGGGCCAGGCGCTCTTGCGCCGAGCCGGCGGTGTTGTCGCGCACGCGGCCTTCCAGCCGCAGGCCGCCCCCCTGCTCGAGATTGACGGCGCGGGCCTTGAGGCTGGCCTCGATCACGCCGCGGCCGCTGGACAGGGCGCTCTCGATCAGGGCGTCGAACACCTGCAGCATGCGATCGGCGTCGATCAGGGCGGTGGCTTCGGGGTCGCCGTCGTACGAGAACAGCAGGGTCGAGCCGCCCTCGGCGGCGCGGGCGCTCCAGCGGGCCTCGACGGCGTCGCTGAGGTCGCGCAGCAGGGATGGAGCCAGGGTCAGGGCCAGGCCGCCGGTCGCCGCGCGGCGCAGGTCCATGGCGCGGCCCAGCACCTGGCTCATGTCGCGGCTGGTGTCGCCGATGGCGCGGACATAGGCGCTGGCGTCGGGCGTCAGGCGGGTCTGCTCGAGCCGTTCGGTGAAGGCCAGGACGCCGTCCAGATGATGGCCGATGTCGTGGGCCATGCGCTCGACCAGGGCCATGGCCTCGTCGGCCTCGCTCTGGCGCTGACGGTGGGAGGTGAGCAGCGAGCTCAGCCCGCCGACCCCGACATAGTCGCCGGCCGCGTCGACGGCGACATAGGCGCTGCGGAACACGGGGACGGCGCTCTGGGCGATGCGTTCGACGAAGGCGGCGGCCCGGATGCCCGCGTCGACGGTGCGCGGCTCGCGGTCCATGACCTCCGAAGCCGGAAGCGCGTCCAGGTGAGGGGCGACGGCCAGCTGGCCCAGGAACACGTCGCGATAGATCAGGCCGACAGGCTTGCCCGCCTCGACCACGGCCACGGCGGCGGCGTCCGGCTGGGCGTGAAAGATCGCCCGAACCTCCGCGCAGGGGGTCGCGGGGTCGATCGGGGCACGGCGGTCGATAAGGCGGGCGAGCGTGTCCATGCGGCCGTTCGGCGAGGCGTCGTTGGGACTACACTTTCGCCGCTTGGCGTTGCGGAGTCGTAAATGGCGGGGCGTTTGGGGGGGGGGACGATCGGCGACAGGTCAGGCAGCACGTCCTAGCCGTCGGAGTTCCTGGTCTAGTATGCCGATATTCACCGGCTTGCGGACGATCGGGGACGAGAAAAAGCCCTGGTGATCGAGTTGTTGGTAGCCGGTGCAGAAGACGAAGGGCACGCCCAGGGCTTGCAGGCGTTCGGCCAGGGGATAGACGGGCTGGCCGCAGAGGTTGACGTCCAGAACGGCGGCGTCTGGCAAAAGGCCTCCGTCGATCAGCCTCAAGGCTTCCTCGATCGTCGAGGCCGGACCGATGATTTCCCAGCCGAGTTGACCCAGATCCTTGCAAAGTTCCATGGCGATCAGCGCCTCGTCCTCGACGACGAGCAGACGACCGGTCGTGTCGATCATGGGCGCCTTGGGTTCGTCTTCCTTGACGACGGACGCGGCGCGATGAGGTTCCGACCGATAGACGGAAGACGGCAGCGTCGCGATCAGGCGAACGCCGCCCATGGGCCAGGCGATATCGATGGATCCGGTCAGCTGACGGGTCGCGACCTCGCGAACCAGGGTCGAGCCAAAGCCACGCGACGCGGGTTCCTTGACGCTCGGTCCGCCATACTCGCTCCAGCGCAGTTCCATCGCCCCATCCGACAGGATGCGCCACTCGACATCGACCCGCCCCTCCGCGACCGAGAGGGCGCCGTACTTGACGGCGTTCGTCGCCATCTCGTGGATGAGCAGGCTGAGGGGCTGCACCGCGTGAGGCCCGAGCACCAAGGCTGGCCCCATGATCTGGATCTGGCCCGGCTTGTGATAGGCGGCGGTTTCATCGACGACGATCTGCCTCATGTCGCCGCCCTCCCATCGGTTGTCGGCGAGCAGGGAATGAGCACGGCCCAAGGCCGACACGCGTCCGCGGACGGCGGCGATGAACTCTTCCTTGGTGGTCGCCTGGGTCAGCGAAACCAGCGCCTGGACCACGGCCAGAACGTTCTTGGCCCGGTGATCGACTTCCCGCGCCAGCAGCAGCCGCGCCTCCTCGTTGACCTTGCGTTCGGCGATGTCGCGCAGGATCACCGTGGCGATCTTGGCCCCGCCGATCTCGACCTGCGAAATCGATGCCTCGACCGGGAATTCCTCGCCATTGGCCCGTAAGCCGCTGACCGTGCCCAGGGCGCCCATCCGGCGATTGGTGACGCCGGTCTCCTTGAAGCGCCGGATGTGTTCGGCATGCCCATCGCGAAACCGCTGGGGAATGAACTGGACGATCGGGGCGCCGATCGCATCGACGGCCAGGACGCCGAACATGCGCTCGGCGGCGGGGTTGAACAGAACGACCCTCTGGCTCTCGTCGACGGTGATCATGGCGTCCATCGCCGATTCCACGATGCCTTCCATGCGTCGGCGGCTCTCGATCAAGGCGTCCTCGGCGGCCTTGCGCTCGGTGATGTCGCGCAGGATGACCGTCGAAAGACGCTCGTCCCCCACCTCGACCTGCGAGATGGACGCCTCGATCGGAAACTCCTGGCCGTTGGCGCGCAGGCCGCTGATCGCGCCGAGCGATCCCATCTGGCGGCTGGTGACGCCGGTGATCGCGAAGCGGCGAATATGCGACGTGTGCGTCGCGCGAAAGCGCTCGGGCATGAAGCGCGTTATCGGCTGGCCGATCGCTTCCGTGGCCGGAATCCCGAACATGCGCTCGGCCGCCGGATTGAACAGGATAACTTCCTGCCGGTCGTTGACGGTGATGATCCCATCCATGGCCGAGGCCACGATCCCTTCAAGCCGGCGCATGGTGTCGACGGCGTCGCTGGATGACTTGGCCTTCGGCGGACGGGGCGTCATGAATGCAAGATCCTTACTGTAGGTTTCACTCGGTCTCATCGCGCCAGACGCGGCCGCTTTCGCTTTCCCATCCGCCGCGCTCAAACTCCACGCGCATCGCCGCGCGGACTAGGCCGAATTCTGAAAACCGACCGACGCCGGCGCGCGCTTGGACCGGTCCCTGGCGTCTGGCGCGAGCTCTTCGTCATGCGAGGACGTCGCCGCGTTCATGGCCCGCACCAACAGGGTCAGGTCGATCGGCTTGGCGACGACCGCATCCATCCCGATGGCCAGGTACTCGGCGACGTGATGCGGCATCGCGTTGGCGGTCAGGGCGATGACGGCCGTCCGATCGCGCCCCTCGGCCTGCTCCAGTTCACGGATCGATCGCACCGCCGACACGCCGTCCATGACCGGCATCTGGATGTCCATCAGCACGATGTCCCAGGGCGCGCGACGCCAGGACGCGACGGCCTCCTCGCCATTCGAGACCATGACGGGCTCTATGCCGATGGCGTTCAGCAGGGTCTTGAGAACGCGCTGGTTCATGGGGTTGTCCTCGGCGACGAGGACGCGCAGATCGTTGATCGACAGATCGGGCGCGGGAGCGGTCGATGGCGCCTCCGGCTCGGCGCGCGTGATGCGGGACAAAGGCAGGCTCACCGTGAACGTCGAGCCCGCGCCTTCGACCGTGTCGACCTGGATGTCGCCCCCCATCAGGCAGGCGACATCGCGGCAGATCGAAAGTCCCAGGCCCGCGCCGCCGAAGCGCCGGGTCATCGAGGCGTCGGCCTGGACGAACTTTTCGAAGATGTGCTCCACCCGGTCGGGGGCGATGCCGATTCCCGTGTCGCGCACCTGAAGGACCAGGCGCCCGTCGTTCTCGGAAAATCCGACGTGGACCGATCCGCGTTCCGTGAACTTCACCGCGTTGGCGACCAGATTGTGCAGGATTTGGCGCACGCGCTTGGGATCGCCCGCCCAGCTCCCCCGCGCGCCGTCGCTGACCTGAACGCTGAAGGCCACGTTCTTGGTTTGCAGGAGCACCGCGAATGCTTCGACGCTGTCGGCGAGCGCCTGGACCTCGACGACACCGTCCTCCAGTTCGAGCTTGCCGGCCTCGATCTTCGACATGTCCAGAAGATCGTTCAGCAGCATGAGCAAGGCTTCGCCCGAGGTTCTGATGATCCGCAGGCGATCGCGTTGGGCGTCGGGCATGTCGTCCAGCGCCATGGCTTGGACCATCCCAAGCACGCCGTTTAGCGGCGTTCTCAACTCGTGGCTCATGGTTGATAGAAAGCCCGACATCGCCGCGACGGCCCTGACGGCGGTCTGTTCCGACGCGTGGAGGCGATCCATGGCGAGGCGCGAAACCGTGATGTCCTGAGACGCGCCCCGCAGGGCGACGCACCAGCCATTGGCGAATTCAGGCTCGCCGATGACCCTCATCCATCGGATGGAATCTTCCGGGCCCGCGAGCTGCCCTTCGAAAACGAACTCCCGCCCCAGGGTGGCGGCCTCTTCCAGCTGCCGGGCGAATGGACCGCGATCGTCCTCCACCCAAAGATTGATCACGTCGACCAGCTCCAAGCGCGGCGGGCCGCCGATCATGGCCACTAGTTCGGGTGAAAAATTCAGCCGCCGTGTCGCGCAATCGTAGTCCCAAGCGCCGAGTTGGGCGATGCGATTGGCGGCCCTCAGGGCGACGACATCCTTTTCCCATGCCCGCGCGCGGGCCTCGGCCTCGTGCTTGGCGAGAAAGGCGGAGGTCGCGTCATGGGCGCTGGTGATCCCGCCTTCGATCGCGCCGTCCTGATCGCGCAGGGGCGAGACGAGAACAGTCCATTCCTTCGACGTTCCGTTTCCGACGGGGACGCAAGCGTCGAACCTGAACTGCCCCCCTCGCGCGGCGATCGTCAGCCCCTCATGGAGGTCGCCATGAGCGGATTTTGGCCAGAACAACGACCAGTGCTGCCCCTCGATCCGCGCGAAGTCCTCGATCGCGGCCAAGCTGAGGCCAGCCTTGTTCGCCAGGACAAGCCGGCCCTTGAGATCGAACACCATGACGCAGTCGGCGCTGCCGTCGATGGCGCTCCGAAGGTATCCGTTACAGGACCACTTTGCGATTTCAGACAAATCCGTCCCCCGACGGTGATCTCAACTATAGGTGCGATCAGAGCACTCTCGCCAACTTCTGCGCAACCACTTGCGTTGGCTAGGACAAAAGACAAAACGCCGCACTTTGGCGCCGCATGGACAAGCGCTGGCGTCGTTGCAAAAAAGCGAATGCATCGAACGCCAGCCGAGGGCTGAAGCGGAAGCCAGCCACCCGTGATCGGCCTTCGGTCAAAACCACGAAAGGGCGGCGGATCGCTCCGCCGCCCTCCCTGGTCCGCCGACGAGGCGGTGTTCTAGAACGACTTCTGGATGCTGACGCCGTAGGTGCGCGGCTCCAGGGTGATCAGGTTGGTGAACAGGCCCGAGCTGTCGTCGGTGGTGTAGGCGTCGGTGATCGGGGTCTTGTTCGCCAGGTTCTTGACGTAGGCGTCGATCTGCAGACCCCACTCGGGCTTCTCGACCTTCAGGGTGATGTTGCCGTTGTCCCACGACTTCAGCTGGTCGTAGGCGGTGTTGTACACGCGGGTGAACTGCTTGCCCTGATGGTAGTAGTCGCCGCGCAGGGTGGCCGACCAGCCGTCCGCGAAGTCCCAGGTGTACTGGGCGCCGACCGAGGCGGTCAGGTGCGGCGAGTTGGGCAGCTCGTTGCCCGACAGGTCCGCCGCCTTGCCCTCGATCGAGTAGCCGGGGCCGTAGTTGAACATCGCGTTGCTGATCGCCGTCGCATAGACCAGCGGCACGCCCTGGCTTTGCAGGAAGGCGGTGTAGAAGGCCGCGCCGCCGCAGGCGAAGGGCACGGTCTTGCCCAGGGCCGGATTGACGGTCAGGGCCGTGGCGATGCCGGCGACATTGACCACGCAGTTGGAGCCGACCGCGGCGCCCGGCACGCTCGGGCCGGCTTTCACGACCTGGTACTGCGCGTTGCTCTGGGTGCGGTTCATGGTGTCGATCGACGTCACGCCGTCGGCGATCTTGGTGTGCAGATAGCCGATATTGGCGTTGAGCTTGAGGTTGTGGACCGGCGACCAGACCGATTCCAGCTCCAGGCCATAGACGACGGCGTCGATGTTTTCGTTGACCGAGGTGCGGCTGACGATCTTGGAGATCTGGTAGCCCTGGTAGTCGTAGTAGAAGCCCGTGGCGTTCAGCTGCAGGCTGCCGCCCAGCAGGGTGTTCTTGGAGCCCACTTCGAAGGCGTTGACGAATTCCGGCGCGAACTGCGCCTTGACCGACGAGCCGACCGCCGCCGGCGGGTTGGAGCCGCCGCCCTTGTAGCCCTTGGAATAGAAGGCATAGAGCAGGTTGTCGTCGCTCAGCTTGTAGTCGAAGCCGAAGCGGCCGGTCAGCTCGTCGAAGACCGACTTTTCTTCCGGCGTCGTCACGCTTTGCTTGAGGCCGATGCCGGGGGCCAGCAGAACGGTGTCGAAGACCTCCAGGCGCTTGTCGTCGTGGGTCTTGCGCAGGCCCAGGGTGAACTTCAGCTTCTCTTTGGCCTGCCAGTACAGCTCGCCGAACAGGGCGTTGGACTTCAGGTGATAGGGCGAGCGGTTGTCATAATAGTTGTGGCCGCTGCCGTCCGGCGTGGCGTTGGGGTCGATGCCGATACAGCTGTTGGGCAGGGTGACCGGGCTGCAGTTGGGATTGCCGGTGTTCTGGTAGTTCAGCGCCAGGGCTGAAATGGTCAGCGAATTGCCGATCACGTAGTAGTCGGTGGTGGTCTTGTAGTCGAACCAGATGCCGCCGACGTTGAAATTGAGCGGTCCGTCGAAGTTGGACTGCAGTCGGACTTCCTGGCTCCACTGCTTGGCGTCGCCGGACGACACGTCCAGGGTGGTGAACTTGTTGGTGGTGCCCACCTGCGGGTCGGTGAAGAAGCCGCCCGGGGTGAAGGGCGTGTTGTTGAACGGCACCGTCGAGACGTTCCGGTTGTAGTCCAGCTTCGTATAGACATTGCCCTTGCTGTACGAGGTCAGGGCCGTGAAGGTCAGCTTGTCGGTCAGGTCATAGGCCAGGTTGAACTGGTAGACGTCCGATTTCGACTGGTAGATCGGGTCGAACATCGTTTCGATTTCGCGCAGATTGTGGCTGGCGGTGTCGCCGGCGTTGGCGTCGCCGTTGGTGAAGCCCACCAGGTTGCCGAGCTCGCCGGTCAGGGTGCCCGAGGTGTTGACCGTGCCGTAGGCGTTGTTGCTGTAGAGCGAGGCGGACAGGCAGCCCTGGGTCAGGTAGGGGCGGGCGGTGCCGCTGGCCACGCCGCCGACGGTGGCCGGGCCCAGGTCCTTGGTGCACAGCTGCTTGCCGACGCGGGCGCGGCTGTCGTCCTCGTTGAAGTGCTCCCACATGAAGTTGGTGCGCAGGCTGTCGATCGGGTTGAACATCACCGAGACGCGGGTCGAATACAGATCCCGGTCGTCGACCTTGTGGTTGTTGAAGGTGTTGGTGACGAAGCCGTCGCGCTTGAGGTAGTTGCCGGCCACGCGGACCGCCAGCTTGTCGCCCAGGATCGGGATATTGACCATCCCGCGCACCTTCTGGGTGCCGTAGTTGCCGACCTCGGCCCGGATATTGGCCTCGAAGTCGCCGACCGGCTTGGCGGTGATGATGTTGACCACGCCGCCGGTGGCGTTGCGGCCGTACAGCGTGCCTTGCGGGCCGCGCAGCACTTCGACGCGCTCCACGTCGAAGAACTCGGCGTCGAACAGGTTGCCCGATTGCAGCGGGGCGTTGTTCTCGTGGACGCCGACGCCGCCGTCGGTCGAGACGCCGACGGCCTTGTTGCCGATGCCGCGGATCGCGAAGTTGAAGCTGTTGGTGAAGTTGCCCTTGGCGAAGGTGACGTTCGGGATGGCCTGCTGCAGATTGGGACCGCCGTCGATCTTCTGCGCTTCCAGGGTGTCCTGGCTGAAGGCCGACACCGCGATCGGCACGTCCTGCAGGGCTTCTTCCTTCTTCTGGGCGGTGACGACCAGCTCTTCCAGCACGTTGCCGCCTTGCGGGGCGGCGGGCTTGGTCGCCGTCTGGGCGAAGGCTGGAGCGGCGATGGAGACGGCGGCCAGCACGGACATGGACGCGCCCATGGCCAGCAGGCTCCGCATACGCAGAGATTGCGACATTCTATTCCCTCCCTGGACGTCGCGAGCCCTTATGGCGGACCCTGCGGACGTCGCGTTGTTTCCTCGGCGCCGTACTTTTATACACTACGCGGGCATACGGCCGACCCTTCGCAGCATAAGGCGATTGCATACTTGGGAACTAGGGCTGTCAACCGGCCTTGGCGTAAGTAATCATTGATAGGTTACGCCTTTTCACTTTACCCAAGGTCACATTCACCTGAGGCGGGTAAGTTTAGAATGAAATTAGAAAAACCGGTTCGACGCCTGACGTTGCGTCAAGCGGGGCTTCAGGCCGGAAAACCTTGGCGCGATCAGCGGTCGCGCAAGTCCGATAGTGTCGCATTCGCGCTGAAGGTACAGCCCAAATATCACCGTTCGAAACGATTGTTTCATTTCTGGGGAGCCTGGGACACAGTCGGGCAGGGGGCGGGGCGTGCCAACCTCGCGCGGCTCGTGTAGACAGGCGCCATGTCCGCCTCCTCCTCTTCCTCACCGGCGCCCTCCCGCGCCGACGCCGCGCTCGTGCTGTTCTCGGGCGGCCAGGATTCCAGCGTCTGCCTGGCCTGGGCGCTCGAGCGCTACGCCCGGGTCGAGACCGTCGGCTTCGACTATGGTCAGCGCCACCACACCGAGATGGAGGCCCGCGTCGCCGTGCGTCACCAGGTGGCCGCGCGCTTTCCGCATTGGGCGCGGCGCCTGGGCGAGGACCATGTGCTGGACCTGACCGGTTTCGGCGCCGTGGCCCACTCGGCCCTGACCGCCGACGTCGCCATCGAGATGACCGAGCGCGGCCTGCCCTCCACCTTCGTGCCCGGCCGCAACCTGGTGTTCCTGATCTACGCCGCCGCCCTGGCCGACCGCCGGGGCCTGGGGGCGCTGGTCGGCGGCATGTGCGAGACCGATTTCTCGGGCTATCCCGACTGCCGCCGCGACACCCTGGACGCCATGCAGAGCGCCCTGAACCTGGGCATGGACCGCGAGTTCAGCATCGAGACCCCGCTGATGAAGCTGACCAAGGCCGAAACCTGGGCCCTGGCCAAACAGCTGGGCGGCGAGGACCTGGTCGACCTGATCGTGGTCGAGAGCCACACCTGCTACCAGGGCGAACGCGGCGACCTGCACCCCTGGGGCCACGGCTGCGGCGAATGTCCGGCGTGTGAGCTGCGCCAGAAGGGTTACGAGGAATGGGACGCTGGTGGGCGCGCTCCTCTTCCTTCTCCCCTTGCGGGAGAAGGTGGCGGCGAAGCCGTCGGATGAGGGGTCTCTCAAACCGATGACGCCACACCCGATCGTTCCGCCCCACGCGGCGGACCCGACTATCAACCCCTCACCCGACGGTCCTCCGGACCGCCACCCTCTCCCGCAAGGGGAGAGGGAAGAGCTCTGCGCATGACCTACACCGTCAAGGAAATCTTCCTCACCCTGCAAGGCGAGGGCGGCCAGGCCGGCAAGGCCGCCGTGTTCTGCCGCTTCAGCGGCTGCAACCTGTGGACCGGCCGCGAGCAGGACCGCCACAAGGCCGTCTGCACCTTCTGCGACACCGACTTCGTGGGCACGGACGGCGAGGGCGGGGGCAAGTTCGCCACGGCGGAGCTGTTGGCCGACGCGGTCGAGGCCGCGTGGACCGGCGGGCCTAGCGACCGCCTGGTGGTCTGCACCGGCGGCGAGCCGCTGCTGCAGCTGGACGCCGCCGCCATCGACGCCCTGCACAAGCGCGGCTTCATGATCGCCTGCGAGAGCAACGGCACCGTCGTCGCGCCCGACGGCATCGACTGGGTCTGCATCAGTCCCAAGGCCGACGCCCCCGTCGTCCAGACCCGGGGCCAGGAACTGAAGCTGGTCTACCCGCAGGATAAGGCGCTTCCAGAGCGCTTCGCCGGCCTGGATTTCGAGCGCTTCTACCTGCAGCCGATGGACGGTCCAGACCGCGAGCGGAACACGCAATTGGCCGTCGCCTATTGCCTTTCGCACCCACAATGGCGTTTAAGCGTCCAAACACACAAATATCTCGGCCTGCCCTGACGGATAAGGCGCTCGACTTGGTGACAGGGTCGGGCCGCTAGAGCCTCCCAGGCCTTGTCAAAAGAAGTACCTGATGAAGCCCGTCTTCGAGATCACGAAGGCCGCGCATTTCGATGCGGCCCACTACATCGAGCAAGGTCCCGCCGACCATCGCTACCGCAAGCTGCACGGCCACTCGTTCAAGGTGGAAGCCAGCGTCAAGGGCGCGATGCAGGACGCCGGCTGGGTCGCCGACCTGGACGGCCTGGACGGCGCGCTGAAGGCGGTGGCCGCCGAGCTGGACCACGGTTTGCTCAACGACCGCCCCGGCCTTGAGAGCCCGACCCTGGAGCGCCTCTGCCTCTATTTCGCCGAACGCCTGGCGCCGCAATTCCCGGGCCTGTCGCGCGTGGTGATCTCGCGCCCGACGATTGGCGAGAGCTGCGCGCTGACGCTGTAAAAAGTTCCGGTCATCCCGGCGAATGCCGGGACCCAGATGGAATAGCTTTGAGGTGGGTTCCTCGGGTTCAGAGCGCATCCAGTCCGACACACCGCTACAGGATCTGGGTCCCGGCATTCGCCGGGATGAGCGGATCCAGGGCGCTGGAAAAACGTCGGTCTTCCTTCGGGCGTGTCCGTGTCCTATCCCTGTCGCGCATCACGCCAGGGGAACCCTCGCCCATGCTCTACATGCTGCTGTGCTACAACAACGAAGCCGAGGTCATGGGCTGGACCCCGGAGCAGGACGCCGCCGTCATGGACCGGCTCCACGTCGTGCATGAAAGGCTGGTCGCCCAGGGCAAGCTGGGCCCCTCCGGCCGGCTGGACGCCACGGCGACCGCCAAGACCCTGGTCAAGACCGACGTCCCCTTCGTCATCGACGGCCCGTTCGCCGAGACCAAGGAACAGTTCCTGGGTTTCTACGTGCTGGACGTCGCCGACATGGACGAGGCCCTCGGCATCGCCCGCGACCTGGGCGTCGCCAACCCCGGCGGCGCCTACGAGGTGCGGCCGATGCGGCTGTACCTGCCGGGGGCGGAGGTGGGGTAGCGCTGGCCCTCACCCCGGCGCGTTGCCCTCGAACCGGACAGCCCCCTCGTGCGCCCGGTGCCAGGGCGGCGCGCTGGCCATCCACAGGTCGGCCTGGACCTGGAAGTCGTCGCGGTCGTCCAACCCGCCGACCTTGACCGCGATAATGTCGGGGTTGCTGTCGGGTTGGGAAAACAGCTGCACGCCGCAGGTCTCGCAGAAGGCGCTGCCGCCGCTGACGGCCGTGGCCTTGTAGACGCGGGGCTGGCCCTGGGTGAGCGCGAACGCCGCCCGGGGAAACACCATCGTCAGGTTCGGCGACCCGCCGGCCGCGTACTGGCAATCGCGGCAATGGCAGGCGATGTGGAACAGCGCCGGGGCCGTCACCTGATAGCGGATCGCGCCGCAGCGGCAGCCTCCGGTGCGTGGGGTCATGGATGGGCTCTCCTGGTCGGACAAGCCTAGCCGCGACGCCCGGCGGGGAACAAGGCCGCCTCTACCCCTACCGCCCCGCCACCCACGCCCGATACCGCTTGGTCCGCCCCTTGGCCCACAGCTGGTCCCGAACCAGGCTCCACAGCGGTGAGATCGTGGCCTTGGGCGATCGGCCCGCGCCCATGCGGCGCAGTTGGGCCTTGGCGACCGCCATCTCGGCCAGGCTGGCCATTACCTTGTTCTTCCAGGTCACGGGCGGCAGGGCGACCTCGGGCGTCTCGCCGCGCCGCCAGCGATCGGGCAGGTCGGGGGCGAAGGCCATGGCGCGGGCGATGCCCACCAGGTCGACGCCGTCGCGGCCGTTCTTGGGCTCCAGGGCCTGGGCGGCGACGGCCAGGCGGCGCACCCCGCCGGTCACCATCACCGGCATCCGGGCCGCCGCGCCGATCTCGCGGGCGAAGTCGACGAAATAGGCCTCGCGCGCCAGGGTGCTCGATTTTGCCTCGCCCTGCATGGCCGGGCTCTCGTAGCTGCCGCCCGACAGCTCGACCAGGTCGACGGCCAGGGCGTTCAGCCAGCCGACGACGGCGACCGCGTCGGCCGCCTCGAAACCACCCTTCTGGAAGTCAGCCGAGTTGAGCTTGACCCCCACGCAGAAGCCCGGCGACACCCGGGCCCGCACGGCGCGGACGATGTCGAGCAACAGCCGCGCCCGGTTCTCCAGCGACCCGCCCCAGGCGTCGGTGCGCCGGTTGGTCAGGGGCGAGAGGAACTGGCTGAGCAGGTAGCCGTGGGCGGCGTGGATCTGCACGCCCGTGAAGCCGGCCTCCTCGGCGCGGGCGGCGGTGGTGGCGAAGCGCTCGACGAGGTCCCCGATCTCATCGGCCGTCAGGGCGCGGGGCTGGGCGAACAGCTTGGAATATTGAGCCAGGTCCAGCGCCACGGCCGAGGGGGCGACGGCGCCCTGGCCCAGGGCGGCCTGGGTCTGGCGGCCGGGGTGGTTGATCTGCATCCACACCTGGGCCCCGCCGGCCCGCGCCGCGCGGGCCCAGGCCCGGAACGGCTCCAGCGGCTGGGCGGCGTCCAGCACCACCCCGCCGGGGCCGGTCATCGCCCGGGCGTCGACCATGACGTTGCCGGTCAGGATCAGCCCGGCCCCGCCCTTGGCCCAGGCGTCGTAGAGCGCCAGCAGGGCCTTGCCCGGCAGGGCGTCGTTCTCCGCCATGTTCTCCTCCATCGCCGCCTTGGCCAGGCGGTTGGGGATCACCGCGCCGTTGGGCAGGGTCAGGGGCGCGAAGAGGGGCCCAAACGGGGGTGGGACGAGGAAGGACGACGGGGCGGGGATCTGCGACATGTCTCGACCTGTTTCGATGGCGCCTTGAACGCCGGTCGGAAAGGCCTACACCTTCAACCTAGGTTTAAGGTCAAGCGGGAATTACGCCATGAAGATCGGCGACGTCGCCCGGGCGGCGGGGGTGACCACCTCGCGCATCCGCTTCTACGAGGCCGAGGGCGTGATCGCGCCGGCCGACCGGGCCGCCAACGGCTATCGCGACTATCCGCCGGCGCTCGTCGACCTGATCGTCTTCATCGAGCGAGCCCAGAAACTGGGCTTCTCGCTGCGGGAGATCCGGGCCGGATCGCCGTCGGGCACGGTCGAGAGGGTGGCTTGCGACGTCGTGCTGCCGGTGCTGCGGCGCAAGCTGCTGGACGTCGAGACCCACATCGCCGCCGCCCAGGCCACCCGCGACGAAATCCTGGGCCTGATCGCGGCGCTGGAAGCCGGCCAGGCGCCGGCGGAGGGCGCCGTCTTCACGGTGGCCGCGGAGTAACGCGCGGCGGGGAGCGGGGGTGTCCCCATGACCGACGCCAAAGGCCCCGAAACGCGGGAAGCGTTTCGGGGTCCTGAACGCGTCGCCGAAGCGTCCGCCAGCCTACTTGCCGGCGCCCTCCGCCGCGTCCTCGATCAGCTTGGCCACGACCGCCGGGTTGGAGACGTAGACCGCGTGGCTGCCGGCCGTCTCGACGACGGTGGCGCCGGCGCGGCCGGCCATGGCGCGTTGGGCCGGGGGCGGGATCATGTGGTCGTCGGACGCCACCAGGTACCAGCTCTTCTTGGCCTTCCAGGCCGGGACGGTGATCTTGCCGCCCAGGGCCTCGACGCCCCACGGAACTTGCGAGTCGGCCATGAAGGCGGCCTGGGCGGGCGCCACGTCGGCGGCGAAGGCGGCGGCGAACTTGGCGCGGTCCAGGAACAGGAAGCCGTCCTTGGGCGGCAGGATGGGCGGGACGGGCGCGCCGGGGACGGGATTGGCGATCAGCGACGACACCGACTCGCCGGCGTCCGGCGCGAAGGCGGCCACATAGACCAGGCCGGCGACCTTGGGGTCGGTGCCGGCTTCCGACACGACCACGCCGCCATACGAGTGGCCGACCAGGATCACCGGGCCGTTGGTGGAGGCGATGGCGCGCTTGGTCACCGCCACGTCGTCGGCGAGTGACAGGGTCGGGTTCTGGACGATGCTGACGCTGTAGCCGTCCTCGGTCAGGATCTTGTAGACGCCCTCCCAGCCCGAGCCGTCCACGAAGCCGCCGTGCACCAGCACGATGTTCTTCACGGCCTTGGCGGAAGCGGGGGCGGCCGAAGCCGGGGCGGCGGCGAGGCCGGCGGCCAGGGTCAGGGCGGCGGCGGAAGCGAGCAGGTTGCGGAACTGGGTCATGTCGGATCTCCCTTTTGTGCGAAAGCGATAATGTTTATCGCGATAATGATATGGCTACAGGAGACGAAATCGAGAGTCTAGGCATTTTTTATCGCGATATGTATTTTTGTGATAAAAAGCGATGCGCCGCTTTCGGGCACCCCTGGAATCGAGACCCGCCTTGACCGACGACCCCATCCCGCTGGACGCCCAGCTGTGCTTTTCTCTGTACAGCACGACGATCGCCATCAACCGCGCCTACAAGCCGCTGCTCGACGAACTGGGCGTCACCTATCCGCAGTATCTGGTGCTGAGCACGCTGGCGGAGACCGACGGCCAGACCATCGGGGCCATCGCCGACCGACTGGCCCTGGAGCCCAGCACCATCACCCCGCTGGTCAAGCGCCTGGAACTGGCCGGCTTCGTCGGACGGCTGCGCAATCCGGCCGACGAGCGGCAGGTGAATGTCACCCTGACGGCCAAGGGGCGGGACCTGCACGCCCGGTCGGGCTGCCTGACCGGAACCCTGCTGAAGCGCTCGGGCCTGACGGTGGATCAGCTGGTCGCCCTCAACCACCAGGTCCAGACGTTGCGCGACGCGCTGGTCGGCTCGGCGCCGGAGTAGGGCTCGCGGGAGCGGCTAGCCCCGCTGCTGCTTCTTCCAGTCCTTGAACTCGCGCTTTTCGCGGTCCTTCTTGCTTTCGCCGGGGATCACGGCCTTGCCGGTGGCAACCACGACCTTGCCGGTGGTTCCGACCACGGCGCCGGCCGCCCCGACGACGGCCCCGCTGGCGGCGACGGCCAGACAGCCCTGGGCGCTCAGCGCGACGGCCATCAGGGTCAGGACGAGAGGCAGGCGACGCGGGGGCATGGGCAAGCTCACTAAGGTGGGTTCAAGCGTTCTAGTCCAAGGCGGGTTAAGGGTCTCCGCGTCGGATGGCCGCGACGTCTCCTTTAAACCGCTCATCCCGGCGAATGCCGGGACCCAGATGGAATGGCTTTGAGGCTGACGCCAAGGGCACAGAGCCTATCCAATCAGCCACACCGCCATGGGATCTGGGTCCCGGCATTCGCCGGGATGAGCGGAATTTTTTGTGGCTTCAATACTGGCTGTCCACGACCCCCGGATCGCCGCTCCGCCGATACGGGCCCTTGAAGTTCGGCTCGGCCCGGCGCCGACGGTCGGGGCCGAAATAGTCCTGGCAGCGGATGAACGGGCGAGGGTGCTCGATGAGCAGGTTGATGCGGTGGATCACCCCGCGCGCCGTCACCGGCTTGGCCAGGAATTCGTTGACGCCGGCGTCGCGCGCCTCGGCCACCCGACGCATGGTGGAGTGGCCGGTAATCATGATGACCGGCGCGAACGGGGCGGGGCTGTCGGGCGAGTTGCGCAGCAGGTTGACGAAGTCGATGCCGTCCAGCGGACCCATGGTCAGGTCGGTCATGACCAGGTCCATCTGGGTCTCGCGCATCGCCTGCAGGGCCTCGGCCCCGTCCATGGCCTCGTAGATCTGGCGCACGCCCAGCGCCCGCAGGATCTCGGTCAGCAGCATGCGCATGTGCTGATTGTCGTCGACCAGCAGGATTTTCAGCAGATCGAAGCGCACGGAACCCCGGCTCGCTCATGGCCCGCGTCGCCGTGCGGCGTTCGCGTCGTCCCGGACGTTACGGCGCTGTAATATTCGGTCAATCGGAAACTGGCCGGAAACCTCAATGATTTCAGGCTTCCGTCGGATTTCGACAGAGGCGTGGGACTAGACGCTGTCGCGTGCACGTGCACGTTCCTAGAGTCTTCGCTGTTGCCGTATTAAGAACATTATTAACGTTCGGCTACGCTTGATTACTTTTTGTCAACGAAAAACATAGGAACGGTTCGCATCGTCAGAGAGTTGGTTGGCTGGAGGATTTTGATCCAATGGCGTCCCGCGACGAACTCATTAAGCACGAAGCTCTGGAGCTCTGGAGCCAGATGCACGACGAGCCTCCGCCCGAGGTCAGCGGTGGGGAGTTGCTTGAGATCATCTGCCGAGATCTTGACGTCCGCGGTTATGACCGCGTGCAGTCGGTCTTCCTGCGCCCCACCATGATCATGCGGCCCGAGGAGTGGCCGGAGGCGCGCAAGGGGTAGGGGGCGTGGCGCGGTGCGTGGCCCTCGTCCTTCGACAAGCTCAGGATGAGGACCAATCATAGGCCTCGGCAGTCGAAAACCTCATCCTGAACCTGTCGAAGGACGAGGTTTTCGTTCCCGAAGCTAGAAGCGCCCGCTCATCCCCGGAACGAACGCCCCGCCGCCCGTCTGGCCGCGATGGCGCAGGAAGGCGTCGGCCAGGACGCAGGCGGTCATGGCCTCCACCACCGGCACGCCGCGGATGCCGACGCAGGGATCGTGGCGGCCCTTGGTGCGCAGGTCGATCTCCTCGCCCGCCTCGTTGAGGCTCTGGCGCGGTGTCAGGATCGAGGAGGTCGGCTTGAAGGCCACGCGGGCCACCACCGGCTGGCCGGTCGACAGGCCGCCCAGCACGCCCCCCGCATGGTTGCTCAGGAACATCGGGCCGTCATTGCCCATCCGCATCTGGTCGGCGTTCTCCTCGCCCGACAACGCGGCCGAGGCGAAGCCCTCGCCGATCTCCACGCCCTTGGCGGCGTTGATCGACATCAGGGCCGACGCCAGCTCGGCGTCGAGCTTGCCATAGAGCGGCGCGCCCCAGCCGGCCGGCACGCCGGTGGCTTCCACCTCGACGACGGCCCCGGTCGAGGAGCCGGCCTTGCGGACCTTTTCCAGGTGCTCTTCCCAGACCGGGATGATGGCGGCGTCGGGCGACCAGTAGGGGTTCTCGTTGGTCTGGTCCCAGTCCCAATTGGCCCTATCGATGGCGTGCGGGCCGATCTGCACGAGGGCCGCGCGCACGGTGACGCCGGGGATCACCAGCCGGGCGATGGCCCCGGCCGCCACCCGCGCGGCGGTCTCGCGCGCCGAGCTGCGCCCACCGCCGCGATAGTCGCGCACGCCGTATTTGGCGAAATAGGGATAGTCGGCGTGGCCGGGCCGGAAGGCCTGGGCGATCTCGCCATAGTCCTTGGAGCGCTGGTCGGTGTTGTCGATCATCAGGCTGATCGGCGTACCGGTGGTGCGCAAGCCGTCGCTGCGCTCGTCCTCGAACACCCCCGACAGGATGCGCACGGCGTCCGGCTCCTGGCGCTGGGTGACGAACTTGCCGTTGCCCGGCCGGCGCTTGTCGAGGAAGGCCTGGATGGCTTCGGCGCTGATCGCCAGGCCGGGCGGGACGCCATCGACCACGCAGCCCAAGGCCGGGCCGTGGCTTTCGCCCCAGGTGGTGACGCGGAACAGGTGGCCGAAGGTGTTGTGCGACATGAGGGCGGTGTAGCGGAAAGCTTTGGGAGGGGCAAAGGCTGGAGCATGTGAGCACTTGCCCCCTACGGATCGCTTCGCGATCGTCTTCCCCCACAGGGGGAAGAGCGCTGCCGCCGGCGCCCTGCGGCTCCGCCCCCTATGGGGGCGGACAGACCGCGAAGCGGTCAGGTGGGGGCAAGGGGGTGAGCCACCTAACCCCGCTTCTTCGCCGCATCGGCCAGGTAGTCCTCCAAATTCGTCCACCCATCCCCGTTCCGGTCCGCCGCCCCGTCGGCCCTCTTCGGGTTCAGCCCGTGGGCCTTCTCCCAGGCGTCGGGCATGCCGTCGCCGTCGGTGTCGACCGCAGCGACCCCCGCCGGCAGCACGGGCCAGCCGCCGACCTGGGCCTGGCTGTCGATCTGCTTGCCGGACTTGTCGCGCACCCCGGCCACCACCCGGGTGTCGACGCTGTCGCGAAACACCGAGGCTCCCGCGTCGGCCAAAACGCGCTCATAGGCCGAGGCCGCCGGGTCGGCCGCCACCGGCGCCACGTCGATCGGACCGGCCTGGCGATAGCCCGGGGCCTGCAAGCCGCTGACCAGGCTCCACGGATCCTCGGGCACGACGCCGTTCATGCTGTTGCCGGCGAACCACGCCTTGGCCAGTGTGTTGCTCTCGTTGAAGGCGATGGGCGCGACGCTGTCGGGGCCCATGACATAGGCGTTGTCGATGAACCCGTAGGCCGCCAGCGCCGCCTTGTCGGCGTCGTAGCCCGCGTGGCCCTTGCCCCAGTTGTAGAAGACGTTGGAGCGGAACTCGAAGAACGCCCCCACCGGATCCTTGTCGGGCCCCTCGTAATTGCCGGGGCGCGGCATGCGGGCCAGGTGGTTGGCCCATAGGTTGTGGTGGAAGCTGATCCTGGAGCCGGCGCCGCCCCGGATCAGGCTGCCATAGCCGTGGTCGCCCTTGGCGTGGATCGAGTGGCGCAGGCTTTCGCTGATGATCGACCACTGGACGGTCAGGTCATGGAAGCCCTGGCCCGGCTCGTCATAGCGCGCCGAGGCCGACAGGGTCTCGTCCACCGACCAGCTGGCCGAGACGTGGTCGAGGATGATCCGCCGGCCCTTGTTGATCCAGATCGCGTCGCCCTCGGTCTTGCTCTCGTCGCCCAGGCGCGAGCGGATGAAGCGGATGACCACGTCGTCGGCGGCGACGATCAGGGTCTGGTCGCGCAGGGTGATCCCGCCGCCGGGGGCGGTCTGGCCGGCGAGGGTGAGGTTGGGCTGGCTGATCTTCAGCGGGGTTTTCAGCGCGATCGTGCCGGCCACGTCGAACACCACGGTGCGCGGGCCCTTGGCCTCGACGGCGGCGCGCAAGCTGCCGGGGCCGGCGTCGTCCAGGTTGGTCACCCGGAGCACCGCCCCGCCGCGTCCGCCGGTCGCCAGCCGTCCCGCGCCCTCGGCGCCGGGGAAGGCGGTGACCTCATGGGGGGCGGCGCGGACGGCGGTGGCGGACAGGAGTAGGGCGACGGCCAGGGTGGTTCGGGTGTGCATGTGTTTCCCCCTTTTTGATCCGCTCATCCCGGCGAATGCCGGGACCCAGATCCCAAGGCGGTGTGGCTGATTGGATGGGGCTCAACGTTTATGGCGTCAGCCTCGAAGCCATTCCATCTGGGTCCCGGCATTCGCCGGGATGAGCGGACTGTTGGGGCAATCATCACTCAGGCGCTAAATCCTGTCCACCGGTGTCATCGGGGAATGGCAACGCTTTGCGCGGTGGGCGCGCTGACAGCGCTCGCCACAATTGTGATTAACCTTAAGGCGATTGTGGGAGATATTTGCCGCAATAAAAAGCATGGAGGGACGGCTCGTGCGATCCGGGCCGGAAACGCGCGACCGATTGTCCGACCCCCATGTCGAAACCTGACACTGGTGTCATTCTCTCCTCTCTGGCGAGTGATTCGGCTGTCCCGGGTCCCGCCGCCGGTTTCGGGGGAAGCCACCCATGTCGGCTGAAGACGCCAGCCTGCGTCCTGAACGCATCCTCGAGCTCAGCGAGCGCCTCAGCGCCGTCGCGGGCGAGAAGATCGGCGAGATCGCCTACGTCAACCGCTCGGCCAAGATGCTGGCGATCAACGCCCTGATCGTCGCCGCCCGCGCGGGCGAGGCGGGGCGCGGCTTCGCGATCGTCGCCGAGGAATTCAAGACCATCTCCACCCAGATCGACGTGGTGGCCGCGGCCCTGGAAAGCCAGGTGCGCGCCGACCTCAACGAGCTGACCAAGATCGGCGGCGCGATCCTGGGTCACCTGCGCGGCCAGCGCCTGGTCGACCTGGCGCTGAACGCCATCGAGATCATCGACCGCAACCTCTATGAGCGCACCTGCGACGTGCGCTGGTGGGCCACCGACAGCGCCGTGGTCGACTGCGTGGCCGCCCCGTCGCGCGAGGCTTCCGCCTATGCCAGCCAGCGACTGAAGGTGATCCTCGACGCCTATACCGTCTATCTCGACCTGTGGATCGCCGACCCCAGCGGCCGGGTGATCGCCACGGGGCGTCCCGACCGGTATCCGGCCGCCAAGACCGCTTCGGTGGCCGAGGCAGCCTGGTTCAAGGACGCCTTGCGCACCAAGTCGGGCGACGACTTCGCCGTCTGCGACATCGAGCGGGTCAAGGCCCTGAACGACGCCCCCGTCGCCACCTACGCCACCGCCATCCGCGAAGGCGGCCAGGCCAACGGCAAGATCCTGGGCGTGTTGGGCGTCCATTTCGACTGGAAGCCCCAGGCCCAGGCGGTGGTCGACGGCGTGCGCCTGACCGACGAGGAACGCAGCCGCTCGCGGGTGCTGCTGCTCGACCAGAACCACCGGGTGCTGGCCAGTTCCGACGGCCGAGGCGTGCTGGAGGAGACCTTCAAGCTGGAGACCGCCGGCGGCGTCATGGGCAGCTATGCCGAGGGCTCCCGAACCATCGGCTACGCCCTGACCCCGGGCTACGAGACCTATAAGGGCATGGGCTGGTACGGCTGCCTGGTCCAGACCGCGGAGGTGGAAACCTCGGCCTCGACGTTTCGCCCGGCCGTGACGACGAGCAAGCTCAACGCGGCTTAGATCTTCTCCTCACCCGCGCAGCGGGGGAGGTGGCGCGTCGCTAGCAGCGGCGTGACGGAGGGGGCGTCCGGGCCATCCCGTTCGCGAATGAGCCCCACCGCCTGATTCCGGATCCCGCCGGACGCCCCCTCCGTCACGCCGCTGCTAGCGACGCGCCACCTCCCCCGTTTCACGGGTGAGGAGAACCGCTCACCTTTCCCAGAACCGGAACGCCGCCAGCCCGCCGCCGATATCCGGTCGCGCCACGCCGAACAGGTCGGTGATCGTCAGCACCACGCTGAACAGGGCGTGGTTGACGCCGGGCACGAAGAAGATCGCCAGGAACAGGCCGATGAACACCAGGCCGCCGACCTTCAGCGCCTGTTGCTGCACGGCGACCGGCAGGTAGGGGCGGATCACGCCGAAGCCGTCCAGGCCGGGCAGGGGCAGCAGGTTCAGCACCAGGGCGAAGGCTTGCAGGAAGGCCAGGAAGGCGGCGGCGCGCGTCAGCGGGCTGCTCTCGACGCCGCCCGCCCGGTCGGCCGCCAGGCAGACGGCCAGGCCGACCAGCACCGCCAGCGTGCCCAGCGGCCCGGCCAGCGAGGCCAGGGCCCGGCCGCGCTTGCTGCGCATCAGGTCGTCGCGCAGATAGACCGCCCCGCCCGGAAAGCCGATGCCGCCCATGGCCAGGACGACCAGCGGCAGGATCAGGCTGGTCGACAGGTCGGTGTATTTCAGCGGATCCAGGGTCAGATAGCCCTTGTCGGCGATGGTGTGGTCGCCGGCCTTGTAGGCCACGAAGGCGTGGCCGAACTCGTGGACCACCACGCTGAGGATCCAGCCCACCACCACGAAAGCGAAGGTCAGCACGCCGGGCGGCTCGTCCATCCGCGCCAGGGCGAAGGTCAGGCCGGCGAAGAGGGCGATCAGGATCAGGGCGTTGGCGCTGATCGGGGCGGGTTTGGTGGGTTGGGCGTCGATGATGGTCATCGCCTCTTATAGCCATCTCTCCTCACCCGCGCAGCGGGGGAGGTGGCGCGGCGCCGATAGGCGACGTGACGGAGGGGGCGTCCCGGCCGTTCCGCTCGCGAATGAGCGCCATGGCCAGGTCCCAGATGCTGGTGGCGACGTCATCAGGACTGGCGAACACATCGGCGGCGGCATAACGCGCCACCGACAACCCCTTCTCGCTCATATAGGCGTCGCGGCGGGCATCGTGCTCCGGCGCGTTACCCATGGTGTGACATGCACCATCGATCTCGATCACCAGCCTGGCGTCGGCGCAATAGAAGTCGGCGATGTAAGGGCCGATCGGATGCTGGCGACGGATGCGCGGACCATCGGGGTGACGGGCGCGCAGGCGGACCCAGAGCATGACCTCGGGCGGGCTCATGGTTCGACGCAGGGCCTTGGCGCGCGAGTGTGTTTTGGCTAACGACCTCATAGATTGAGTATGCCGCTGGACGCCCCCTCCGTCACGATGCGTATTCGCATCGCGCCACCTCCCCCGTTTCACGGGTGAGGAGGATGCGGGGCCGACCTTCTCCTCACCCGCGCAGCGGGGGGAGGTGGCGCGTCGCTAGCAGCGACGTGACGGAGGGGGCGTCCTCCGCCTCAATCGACCCCGCTCAGCACCCTCCGGATCGTCTCCACCACCTGGTCCACCTGGGCCTCCGTGATGATCAGCGGCGGCGACAGGGCGATGATGTCGCCGGTGACGCGGATCAGCAGGCCCTGGTCGAAGGCGGTTTCGAAGGCGGCCATGGCCCGGGCCGTCGGCGCGCCGGGGCGGGGCTCCAGCTCGATGCCGGCGATCAGGCCGAAGTCGCGGATGTCGATCACGTGGCGGGCGTCCTTCAGCGAGTGCACCGCCGCGCGCCAATAGGGCTCCATCTCCAGCGCGCGCTGGAACAGGCCCTCCTCCTGATAGACCTCCAAGGTCGCCAGGCCCGCCGCGCAGGCCAGGGGGTGGGCCGAATAGGTGTAGCCGTGGAACAGTTCGATGGGCGCGTCGGCGCCGTCCATCATCGCCTGGTAGATGCCTTCGGAGGCGGCCACCGCCCCGGCCGGGACGGCGGCGTTGGTCAGGCCCTTGGCCATGCAGATCATGTCCGGGATCACCCCGAACCGCTCGGCCGCGAACGGCGCGCCGACCCGGCCGAAACCGGTGATCACCTCGTCGAAGATCAGCAGGATGTCGTGCCTGTCGCAGATCGCCCGCAGGCGTTGCAGATAGCCCTCGGGCGGGACCAGCACGCCGGTGGAGCCGGCCACGGGCTCGACGATGACGGCGGCGATGTTGCTGGCGTCGTGCAGGGCGACGATGGCTTCGAGCGCGTCGGCCAGTTCGACGCCGTTCTTCGGCAGGCCTTGCGAGAACAGGTTTCCCGCCACGCCGTGGGTGTGTGGCAGGTGGTCGACGCCGGTCAGCAAGCCGCCGAAATACATCCGGTTCTTGGGAATGCCGCCCACCGAGATGCCGCCGAAGCCGACGCCATGATAG